>Ga0209540_10001459_pt1 | contig 17996 bp, 17 predicted proteins | sample BarGraIncu01121A_FD_184501 | JGI IMG/M metagenome (GOLD analysis project Ga0209540, IMG submission 184501) | Arctic peat soil microbial communities from Barrow, Alaska - Barrow Graham LP Incubations 011-21A (SPAdes) (version 2) | ecosystem: Environmental > Terrestrial > Soil > Wetlands > Peat... | reverse complement strand
CCTCGCGAAACTACATTCATGTATTCTCCTTTGTTTAGAATATTTATATATGTAGTGTATTAATTAATTCTTAGTTTTCGCTTGAACTTTTGAATTAAGTGGTAATAACAGAGTAAATATTGTTTCTTTGTCTGGTTCGCTGCTGACAATTAAATCACCACTATGTAAACTGACAATATTTTTTGCTAGGGCTAGCCCTAGGCCGTAGCCTTTATGGTTGCCATTCGTACGCGATGAATCGGCACGGAAAAATCTGTCAAAAATATACGGTAGTTTTTCTTTATTGATGCCTGGTCCATTATTTGTAATATTTAATTTTGCGAAACCGTCTTCTTGAGATATGTCTATGTAGATTTTTGAATCTTTGAGGCTATATTGAATAGAATTATCAACTAAAACTTTTATTAGATCATATATTGCCACATCGTTACCGGTAACCATTAGTCGTTTTTGGGTAGATATAGAGATTCGCTTGGATGTTTTATTAAAACTGTTTACTACTTTTCTTGTAATCTTATCAAGATTAATTGAACTCATCTGTAAGTTGGCATTTTCAAGTTGAGATAAGCTGAGTAGCATCTCGGATAATTTCGATAACTTATTAACCTCTTCTAGATTGCTCGATAGCGTCTGCCTTAGATTGTCTGTAGTCGCATTGTTATCACGAATAGCGACCTCTATTTCAGTCTTTATGACCGCAAGGGGTGTTCGAAGTTCATGGCTGGCGTCACTGGTAAATCTAGACTGGGCCTCATGAGATTTTTCAATTGGAATTAAACTACGTCGAGCCAGAAAGTAACTTACAAATCCACCAACAAATAGTATTAAAATATTAACGTATAAGAGTCTCATTGAAAGACTGGACTGAGCTGTTGTTTCAGTTTGGTTCAAGTCATCAACCGAAGGCATCATTCCTCGTGGCGGTATTTGCAGGCTAGTTCGAAATCCCTCTATTCTAGTCTGTACTTCACTGGTTGTAACTTGATAAATCGCAATGCTAAACACTAGACTAAGTGTCATTAGAATGACCAAATACCATCCAGTTAATCTAATAGTTGTAGACCTAAAGATGTTTGTTAAGTTTTTATTTCGCTTCAATCTTGTAACCAAAGCCCCTAATCGTATGAAGGAGATGTGTTTTGAACGGATCGTCAATCTTTTGTCGTAGATACTTCATATATACCTCAACGGTATTTGGTAGAACATCGGCGTTATAATCCCAGACGTGCGCAATAATTGTGTCTTTATTACTAGGTTTACCTTGATTACGAAGTAAATATTCCAATAAGGCGAATTCTTTACCAGTAAGATTAATCTCTTTGTCGCCGCGCTTAACCTCAAAAGTAACGGTGTTTAGCGACAAATCGCCAACTGTTAGAATGGTTTGTTGAACTTCAACCGGTCGACGTAGTAACGCGCGTACACGAGCCAATAATTCTTCCAGTGCGAAAGGTTTTACTAGATAATCGTCGGCACCTGAATCAAGACCAGTCGTCCTATCGGTAATAGTTCCCTTTGCGGTTAGTAAAATCACAGGTGTGTGAATTTTAGCTTTTCGCATTGCTTTTACGATTGCCAAGCCATCATATTTACCTGGAATCATCCAGTCGATAATGCTTAAGTCGTATGGCTCAGTTGTCGCCATGGCATAACCATCGTCACCATCATACGATACGTCTACAGCGTAATTTTCTTGTTGCAAAGCCTTTTTCAGGGCTTGTGCTATCTTGTGTTCGTCTTCTATAATCAATATTCTCATATTTACATTATACACCCTTTATGGCTTAAGATTCGCTTAAAGAGTCTAAACATTATTGATAAATTGACGGTAATGCAAATAAAATAATCAGTTTATAAATTAGTGTATAATACACAGTATGAAAGAAAATATTAATATTGATACACGAACATTTGTCCGTTTCTGGTTAGTTGTTATTGGATTTGCATTAGTTGCTTTTGCAATCTATAGTGCCAGAACTGCCCTTTTAATAATTGGTATTGCCTTCTTTTTGGCAATAGCATTAAGCCCTCCAGTTAATCGTTTGGCAAGAATATTGCCTAGCAAAAGTCGCGTTCTCAGTACGGCGCTTGCTTATGTCGTAGTAGTTTTAATATTAGGTGCAATTGTTTTCCTCGTCATTCCGCCAATTATTGATCAGACTGCAAAGTTCGTGCAAAATGTTCCATCGTTGGTCGACACGGCCACGCATCAGTCATCGGGCGTAAGCAGCTTTATAAATCATTATAAGCTTCAACCTGAAGTTGATAAGGTAATTATATCAATGAAAGACAGCGCTACTAAGTTTGCTTCTGGTCTTGGTTCAGTACTAATTACTAGCATAGGATCAGTGCTTTCAATGATTACCGCCTTTATTTTAGTACTAGTATTAACATTCTTCATGCTAGTCGAGGGTCCAACTTGGTTAAACCGACTTTGGCGTGTCTATAAGAATAAAAAACGCATGGAACATCACCGAAGTTTAATGGCTAAAATGTATATCGTTGTAACAAGTTATGTTACCGGTCAGTTAACCGTGTCTGCAATAGCCGGGACCGTCGCTGGTGTTACGGTTTTCGTACTTAGCTTTATATTCAATATTCCAGCAAGTCTTGCTATACCTACCATGGCAATAGTCTTCCTTTTGTCACTTGTGCCTATGTTTGGCGCAATGATTGGAGCGATATTTGTAAGTGCTATTTTGGCGTTAAATAATATTACGGCTGCAATCATTTTCTTGGTATTCTTTATTCTATATCAACAACTTGAAGCAAATTACATTTCACCAAAAATCCAATCTAAACGAATTGACTTGTCGGTACTAGCAATTCTTGTTGCTGTCACTATCGGTATTTATCTATTTGGCATTCCCGGTGGTATTATATCTATTCCTGTTGCTGGAAGTATCAAGGTCCTGGCTGAGGATTACTTCTCAAGAGAACAGTAAAAATAGCTTATGCTATACTGAAAACATGAAAAATAGTAATCTAATTACTAAAAAATCTGGGTTTACGATAATTGAACTTCTAGTGGTAATTGTAATTATTGGTATATTAACCGCTATTACGATAGTTTCGTACATTGGAATAACTGGCAAAGCGGTTAACTCAACCCTACAATCCGACCTAACCAATGCTAAGGGCGATATTTTACTATATCAGGCGGAAAAAGGCATTTATCCGACTAACGTCAATGATTGCCCGACTCCATCATCAACTAGTAACTTGTGTTTCAAGTATAGTTCAGGGAATAGCTATTATTCGTATTCTGTTGATAATGCTTCCAGTCCTAAGACGTTTACTTTGGCATATAAAAACGGAAGTACTTATTACAAAATTACAAATGATACGGCACCTGTAGCTTTTATTTCCACTCCTACACCAGCTACACAAGGTCCGCTTTCACCTGGAATTGTGGTTGATGATTCGAGTGTTGGAACTATAGTTTGGACGAATCCTAACAACGTTAAAGTGAGCGATAATGTTTATGCGACAACACCTACATATCCAGTAGGAACTGGTTTTAAGACCAGTCATTATCTTAAGGTTACTAATTTTGGTTTTTCTATTCCAAATGGGGCAACAATAAATGGAATTGTAGTTGAAGTTGAAAAAAAACGTGATGTTGCGAATAGTTATGATGCTATAGATTCCAGAATATCATTAGTGAAAGCCGACGGAACAATAAGTGCTACAAACAGAGGTCTAACTTCTACAAGCTGGCCTAGTTCTGATGGTTATATTACTTATGGTTCGTCCTCTGATTTATGGGGTGAAACTTGGGACGATACAAAGATAAATGATGTAGATTTTGGGGCTGTGATAAGCGTAGTTGAACATGACCACAATACCTGTTTAGATGAAAACTCTTTAATATCTACAGTTAATGGGTTACGAAAAATAAAGGAACTTAAAATTGGAGATGAAGTCTTATCTTTTAATGAAAAAGATAAGAGTATTGAAACTAAAAAAATAATAAACCTCCTCTCTATACCCATATCATCAGCAAATAATAGATATTATTATATTCACAGTAATGGAAAAGTAATAAAAGCCACAGAAAATCATAAATTTTATGTCAATGGTACTTACCTAAGAGCAGACGAGTTGAATGTTGGAGATAAACTATTAAGCATAGACTTAAAAGAATTTCCAATAGAAAAAATAGAAATTATCGAAAATGCTTCTGATTTGGTTTGGGATTTAACCGTAGAGGATAATCATAATTTCTTTGTAGAGGGTATTTTAGTTCATAATTCTAATGCATACCTTGATCACATTCGCATGACGGTATATTACACAACTTCATAAACCGTGTAAATAAAAATAAACTTCTCTCCGAGCAGAACGTTTTAGGGTGTCGGTTTCCGTGTTTCGCGGTGATAAAGCCTATTTTTACTTATATTCCCAAATACTATCGTTATTTGTATCGCGTAAAACAATTCCAGATTCTAATAACTGGCTACGTAGTTCATCTGCTTTTGTCCAGTCCTTGTTTTCGCGGGTAGAATTTCGCTCAATAATTAATTGCTTTACAGCATCTGATATGTCTGGAGTGCTTTCTATAAGCTGCAAGCCCAATGTAAAGTCAATCGTTTCAAGTAGCTGAATTAATGATTGTCTATTAATTCTATCCAAACTAGCGCTTAGAATATGCATGAATGCATCATCTATTAGTCTTAGTGCCTCTGGAGTGCCTATATCTTCGTCTAGGGCTTCAATGATTGCCTGTGGTGTTGCATGTAGTTGAATTGTCTTTTCGGACTGTTCCGTTTCTTCATCACTTTGGATCGTATCGTGAATTTGGTGTCGAAGTGCTGCAATATTACGCCAGTTCTGTAAACGATTTTTTGCAGCTTGCAAACCCTCGAATGTAAAATTTCCTTCATTTCTGTAATGGCCTTGCAATATAAACATACGGAAATCGAGTGGACTAAAGCCGTTCTTTTTTAAATCATCCAGAGTATATACATTGCCGAGTGATTTGCTGATCTTTGTACCGTTAACTTTCAGAAAATCATTATGAAGCCAATAGTTACAAAAACGCACACCAGTTGCGGCTTCGGATTGGGCAATTTCGTTTGTATGATGAACTGGTATATGGTCGATGCCGCCAGTGTGAATGTCAATCGTATTACCCAATATAGCCATTGCAATTGCGCTACACTCAAGGTGCCAGCCAGGGAATCCCATTTTACCCTCAAATTCCCATTCCATATCACGTTTTGTTCCGATTGGTGTGAATTTCCATAACGCAAAATCGCTGTGGTTGCGTTTTTCGGGGTTATATTCAACTCTTGCGCCTGCTTTTAACGCCTTTAAGTCTAGTTTTGCGAAATTGGCATAAGTTGGGAATTTAGACGTATCAAAATATATGCCGTCACTTATCTGGTATGTAAATCCCTTTTCCTTCAAAGTCCGTATCAAGTTAAGTTGGTCAGGAATATAGTCTGTTGCTTTGGCTATGTATTGAGGCGTTATGAGGCCCAGTTTTTTCATGCCATTCATAAAGTCTTCGGTGTAGAATTTCGCAATCTCCCAGGCTGTTTTACCCTCGCGATGTGCGCCTCTCTCTAGTTTGTCTTCACCTTCATCTGCATCACTTATTAAGTGTCCAACGTCAGTGATATTCATTACGCGTTTTACTTCGTAGTTGTTAGCCATCAAAATTCTGACAAGGGTATCCCAATAGATATAGGCCGCCCAATTACCGATATGCGGGTAATCATAAACAGTCGGTCCGCAGGTATAAAGCGACACCTTATCGGCAATCAAAGAAACAAATTCCTCAACGTGACCAGTTGGCGTATTGTAAAATTTAAGTGTCACTTTTAATTCCTTTTAACGCTTTGTCTGATGCATCAATTAGTTCTGGGATAATTGTATCAATTGATTCGTAAACACGGAAGCCAGCGGCATATTCATGTCCACCGCCACCAAAAAAACCTGCAACAGTTGCCGATATTGGTAAGTTGCTACGAAGCTTGCCAGTTAGCTTTCCGTCAGGATATGTTTTTATAGCTACACCAATTTCAACACCTTCAACGAGACGCATCTCATCGAGTACTAGGACACTGGGATTATATTGATCGCTATAGGCTTGGATTTCTTCAAATGGAATACTAATAAGGGCTAGTTTTCCATCAAGAAAATATTCGATTCGTTCAAGCAGCTTGCCTTTGTATTTCAATATTTCCGCAGACTTTTTCATATATTCACGTCGGCGTTTTTCAATATTTGAATTACTGGCGCCAAGTTCAGTTAATTTACCAGCAATGAAAAACGTTTGTGGGGACACGGTCTGAACGGTTAGTCCTAGACTATCGCTCATGATTGCGACCAGTAAATTTTCGGCAGCTTGCTGATTAATTTGCCACTTGGAGTCATCGGCGAGTTTATATATAATCTCGCTTGTTGCAACTGCTTCTTCAGCTAGTGACGTGTGTGTGAATTTGAGATTAGAGTCTGTGGTGTGATGATCGATAATCAATACTGGATGTGAATCAAGGAAATGGCGGACACCGGGAGATTCAAGAACTTTTGTTAGTAATACCTCTGCCATCGTGTCCACAATGATTGCTAGATCGGCCGAAGTATCAAATTGGTTAACTACCCTATCCCAACCATTTATGTATCGCATATATTTTGGAATTTCAACTGGGCAATACATTATAACTTTTTTACCCAAGTCGCCAAGAATTTCTTCCAATGCAAGTGAACTACCGAGCGAATCTCCATCTGGGTTCTCGGCTTGAATGACTATGATTTTTTTGGCTGAGTTTATCAGTTCTCGGGCTTTATCGTACATTTAAAATGACCTTCTTCCTTCAAGAGCGTGTGCAAGCGTTATTTGTCCTGCATATTCCAGGTCAACTCCAACCGGAATCCCACGTGCTAGTCTAGTTAATTTTATATTAAGGCCGGCATCAACAATATGTCTTTGCAGAAATAAGGCAGTCGATTCACCTTCGACACTAGCATTGGTTGCGATAATAACCTCTTCTACTGAGTCTTTTACTATTCGCTCAATCAGCTCAGGTATATGCAACTGTTCTGGGCCGACACCATCAATTGGGCTAATTGCGCCACCTAATACATGGTATGTCCCGTTGAACTGTCCTGTGCGTTCAAGGGCAATAATATCAAGTGGTTCTTCAACGACTGCAACGAGTTTCTTATCACGGGTTGGGTCGCTATAAAGCGGAGAGACGGTTTCGCTGGCATCGATTAGCGCAAATGTAATTGGGCAATTTTTGACGCCACTATGAAGATTTAGTAGAGAATCTGCTAGTTTTTCGCTAATATGCTTATCGCAGCGCAGCAAAAAATATGCGTAACGTTCGGCAGTACGCGATCCAACGCCAGGCAGATTTCCGAGTTCATCTATGGCGTCTACTAGTGCCGATGGTAATAATTGAGACAAGTCTTTGTCCTATAACCCTAGACTACCCAGGCTGCCCATAAGTGGTTTCATTTTTTCTGCAGCAACTTCCTGAGCCTTAGCAAGACCATCGCGAAGCGCGATTTCTAGCCAGTGTTCAAGCTGTTCAATATCATCGACATCAACGTGTTCAGGGTCTATGGTAATTTTTTTAACTTTTAATTCACCAGTAACTTGGACAACTACTGCGCCATCGCCAGCTTCTACTTCAATAATTTCTTTTTTAAGTTCGTTTTGGGCTTTTCGTAAATTATTCATCATTTTTACTTGGTCGAATGCCATTGTCTATACTCCTTTATATGAAATGTATTACTTACTAGTATACTTTACTCTGTTATTTTTTTATATACGTAAAATCTATCGCTGTTATCACGTGTAGTTGTGGTAATGATTTGGCTAATTTCATAACCGTTAAATACTTGCACCGCATCATGAGTCGAAATGAAAGTATCGCTCGTAGGTGCCGTCGATATGCTTATTTTTTTATTGTATTTTGATATCACCTGATAAAAAGCCAATTCATTATTAGAAACTACAATATTTTTAGTGCCTTTTGGAATTAACCGAAGATCGTTCGAAAAATTAGGCACGATATTTGGGTTATATCTATAACCGTAAACATATCTGTTAACGCCAGATAAAACCAAAACAGTAACGAGTATTACTATTGGGATTAGACCGCCAATGCGTGCGTAGGGGTTATGGGGGAAGAGATTATACCAGTGCGACAACAAGCCATTTAGACCTGACCCCAGCAATATTACGAGTGGTAAAAATGTGATGCTGGTTAGGTCCGGGTTAATAATGATTACTGGTATTAAACAAAGTGTCCATAAAATTACCACGTAATTTTTAGCTGTTGATCGGTTTTTGATTACAAAATAGGCACCAATAGCAATTAGTAATGACGAACCTAATTCAAAAAAGGGTGTAATAATAGTGACTGCACTAGAGCCCATAAAGCCAAAGTATTGAGTGCTAATTGATGCAAGGTTTGATCCAATATTTGGCCATTTTGCTGGTATGCCAAGTAATGACAAACCTAGAGTTGGATTGTTAATGACGGATAAAATTAATGGAGAAATAAGTATCAGTACAATTACTGAACCAATAATTAGTTCCATAAGTGACAATTGTTTAATCAAATAGCGAAGATGTGGATGTAATATAATTGCGCCCGCGATTACCAAAATTACATAAATACTAAGCGGTGTATATAAACTCAGTGCCGCCATGGCAAAAAATGCGACTATGAATAGATTTCGCAATTTAGTTTGGACTGGGATAAGGCTTGCGATTAAAAGAATCCAAACCGACCAAAACAGATATAGAATGTCTGGTGTACCATTTTGGGCAATGAACAAGAATTGTCCAGTAGTTATGGCAATTAATGATGCCAAAACGGCGATACTTGGCCTAAACCATTGCCTTAGCAGCAGTACCATGCCAATTGCAGATAAAAAAGCTAAAATAATTGATGGCAATTTAATACTTAGAACTGAAACGCCAAATAGAACTAAGCTTATCTTTTGTAATAAATAGTAAGGCAGATTAATGGCGTTAGTTGACCAGAAATCAGTTGCTTTAATTGAACTACTTTTTATTACAGACTGGACTTCATGATTTGAAATACCGCCTGGCAGATACATACCAGCAAAAATCAAGGCTGCTATTAAACCAACAGCAACCAAGCTATAGCCAATTATAAAACGCCAGCGATATATATAAAATTCAGAGATTTTAAACTTGCCCATATTCACCTATGATTATAACACGACGAACCGAGTGAAAGAGAGTTTACTCTCCTTTCAAGAGCGTAGAGGATAATGTAATATATATGCTTGCATAGATATTACATATAAACTCAAGCGATAAGAAAGTTTACTTTCTTATCTGAGGTGAGGAAATGTTATATCAGTAGGATATAACAAGATCTAACTATCGTGCTTACGGTCAATTGACGTAAAGCGCAATCTTTCAGGGTGGAAGTAAAGTTCAACTTTACCGGTTGGTCCGTTACGGTGTTTAGCGATTATTAGATCAGTGATATTCTCTCGTTCGGTCTCTGGATTATAGTACGCCTCGCGGTAGATAAACATAACAATATCGGCGTCTTGTTCGATTGAGCCAGACTCACGCAAATCGGCTAGCTGTGGAATTTGTGGACTTCGTGATTCGACTGATCGAGATAACTGGCTGAGGGCTATGACTGGCACGTTAAGTTCACGTGCGATTAGCTTTAGGCCTCGCGATATCTCACCGACTTCTTGGACACGGTTGCCGTTATCGCGTCCACTACCCTGCATTAACTGTAGGTAATCTATGATGACAAGTCCTAGTGGCTGTTCATGGTTAGCGCGTCGGGCTTTGGTACGCATTTCTAGTACCGACAACCCAGGCGTGTCGTCAATAAAGATTTGGGCCTCAGCCAACTCACCCATCGCTTCTGATAGTTTACTAAAATCGTCGTCAGACAAGTTTCCGGTTCGAATATTCCAAGCATCAACTCCGGAGGCGTCGGCCAGCATACGGTCGACCAGTTGCTCTTTGCTCATCTCTAGGCTAAAGAATAAAACTGGTTGTTTAGCGATAGTGGCAACATTATAAGCCAAGTTAGTGACAAGCGTGGTCTTTCCCATTGCAGGTCTAGCTGCAAGGACAATTAGATCACTTCGCTGCAGGCCAGCGGTCATATTGTCTAAATCATGATATCCAGTTCGCACGCCACGCAACGCACCTTTATTGCGGTGCAATTCTTCCATGCGGTCAAAGCTTTCGGTTAGAATGCTTTCGATGCTAACAATATCTTGTTTTAATGATTGATCGCTGACAGAGAATAATTCTGCCTCAGCTTTTTCGAGTAATTCTTGCGTGGTCGTGTCTTCGTTGTAACCAAGTTCAGATATTTCGCCACTGGCTTTAATAAGTCGGCGGCGGACAGCTTTTTGGGCTACTAATTCGGCATAAGCTTCGGCATGGGCCGAGGTTGGAACGTAATTAGTTAATTCTGTTAGATATGCTGAGCCACCAACGGTGTCTAATTCTTTTTTGCGTTTTAATTCATCTGTTAATGTCAATAAATCGACAGGACTATGTTTTTCGTAAAGCCTCATCATGCCGTCATAAATAAGTGCATGTCTTTTTTCGTAAAAATCTTTGGTTGTAACGTGTTCAGATATATCGGACAGCGTTTCTTCGTCAATTAAAACAGCGCCAAGCAAACTTTTCTCGGCGTCTATATTTTGAGGTGGAACTTTCCCTACTGTAACTTCCTTGTTTGCCATTTTGAACTAAACGGACTCTATTGAGACCTCTTCTCCTCCACCCATAATAACAGCAACCGCCGCGGCTTGACTATCACTCGGTGGAAGAGATGTGGGAATCGTGTGGACATCTAGTCCAAAAACACCCGTTTCTTGCAAACACTTGCTAAGTAAAGCAGTGTATCTAGTGTCATCAAGTTTATTTTTGTAAAATTTGTTATTTGTATAAAGTGTTAACGTGTCTCCATCTAGTTGGTGGCCACATTTTGACAATACACTAAAGAGTGCGATGTAATTTTGACGAGTGTATTCAACGAGTTTAGCCCAATCAAATGGTTTCTTTTCATTTTTTGCGGGTCCTGCCGGTTGGTCCGCCCCTGATTTTAGGACGCTTCCAGTGTCCGTAAAATCGGGTGCTGCCCCGCCAACCGTCACCCGTGATTTGGTTGACTCAGGTTCCAGGGTGTCACTCGAAACAATAGCCGAACGGCTCGTTTGCGATTTCCCATTTCCTATTTCCAACTCCCCAATCCCCTTCACCTGACCCGGTTGTTCTAAACCGGCTTGTTTTTCGAGTTCGGCAATTGAGGCGCTAAACTCTAGTGCTGGTGCGAGTAATGCGGCTGATTTGACAGGTGTTTTTGGTAGTGATGCTAGTCCTAATACACTTAGGAGTTTTAATTGAGGTTGAGGACTTTTAGTCACATCGATTAACGCATCAAGAAGTGGTAGTAATTGTGGTTTTTCGGCAATTTGATCACGAATAGCTGTCGTCAACTGGGTGACTAGTACGGTGCTATTTATACCCTCGTTCCACGTACGATCCAAAAGCTCGACTAACTTACTAATATTTCGAGTTTCTACGGCATTCAATAATTGATCTATGACTTCATTAGCAGCCAGTCCAAGCATATCTTCAATTAGTTTTACTGTTATTTTCTGAGTACTGGTATTCGTCAAGTTTGATAATTGATCCAATAGGCTAATGCTATCGCGGAAACTACCATCACTCCTCTGTGCAATTAGTTTTAGCGCGTCATCTGTTATCTCAATCTTCTCTTTTTTGGCAATATTAGCTAAATGTTTAACGGCGTCGTCAACACCTATGGGTCGGAAACTGAACCGTTGGACGCGACTGATGATTGTAGCCGGTAATCTTTCAGCATTCGTCGTAGCTAGTATAAATACCACATGTTCTGGTGGCTCTTCGATAGTTTTAAGGAGTGCATTAAAGGCGGCTTTAGATAGCATGTGCACTTCATCGATGATATATACTTTCTTCTTAGCAGCAAATGGTGCGATTTGAACTTTTTCACGAAGGTCGCGAACATCTTCGACTCCGTTGTTACTGGCAGCATCAATTTCAATAATATCTAGATTAGTATTTTCTTCATCATATGGCAAGCCATTAATTTCATGTGCCAAGATGCGGGCAACCGAAGTTTTTCCGACTCCTCGGGGGCCAGTTAGTAGATAGGCATGAGAGACGTGACCCTCAGAAATAGCGCGCGACAAAATATCAGTTATGTGCTTTTGCCCAATTACCTCATCAAGCGACTTGCTACGATATTTTCGGTACAATGCTTTAGACACTGTTTGTTTCCCCTATTACTCTTATTCTTACCCTGATTATATACACTTTATGTGCTATATAATGCCGTATTTTTTACCATTTTTGTTTTCACCTCTGTGATATTTAAAGTATAAGCCTTTTGATTTATTTTGCAAGTCAAATAGCAAGAAAAATGCATAATTTCATTCCCACGGGTCCTGTCGTCCGGTTTACCCCTATAATTTTTTATCGATTACAATAAAACAATTGTGGGGTGGCCCCACCGAATGTCACCCATTGAAGTCCAATACCACTTGGTTCAGCACAAACGGATGTGCCGGTAGGCAGCCAAGCGCCACGTGCTGACGAAGTCACACGTAGAGTGGCCGTTTGTGTGAACTTAGTGGTGGTGGACGGTAGAATACGAATATTGAGTTAAAGCAGACCGGATGGCAGGACCCGCAAAATTAAGTAGATTGTTTAATGATAAAAAACTAAAGTGCGGCTTCGACGGCTGCCCAAACGGCACTTGGGTTTTCGGCTGGAACGATGATAGTTACTTGATCGCCAACATTAATACGGAAGTAAGTAACGCTTGCTAGTAAAATACGATATTCGTGACCGTTCACTTCAACGTAATAAGCGCCGTCGTGTTGGACTAGTGTGCCAATAATTTGCTTGCGTTCGATTGGGCTAATCTGTTTATAGACAAATCCACCGTCATCGGTAATCGTTAGTTTCAAGATGTCGCCTTCGACAAGTTTTGATTTACTGGCGTAGTTTGCTGGTACTGGGTATTCTTTGCCATCTGGTCCAGCCATTTTCTGGCCATCAAAGACTCCTTCGATAACCTTTCCTCTAGCATCATCTAGATTGCTAGATTTTGGCGTTATCGATGATCCGTCGTCACCAGTAATACTGATTAGCAATTCTCTGGCTGCTGCCAGATTAGTTTCTGCCTCTTGCATTAAGCTATGCAAACGTTTTATTTGTTTTTCGGGTAGTTCAGACATGGTAACTCGCAATTTCCTTTTGTCTATTTTTGCAATGATATTACCCTATATATACCAATTATTATAGATAATGTCAATAAATAAGTTAGGTTTTCCACACTATTTTATGATACGAACGAAAAATCGTTGTAGATTTTGTTTATACAAAATGCCGCCCTTTGTGTTAAGGGCGGCATTAAGTGTAATTCTACAAATGGTCGAATGTGAGCTAAATTAAACTAGTTCGACTGTTGCGCCGGCTTCTTCTAGTAATTTCTTGGCTTTTTCAGCCTCTTCTTTGTTAGCTTTTTCTTTGATTGTTGAAGGTACACCGTCAACAAGTGCTTTTGATTCACCAAGACCAAGCCCAGTGATTTCTTTTACAGCCTTGATTACGGCAACTTTTTGAACGCCTGCATCAGTCAGGTTAATGTTGAATTCTGATTTACCTTCGTCGGCAGGTGCAGCATCAGCTGCTACGGCAGCAACAGCTGCAGCAGGAGCAGCAGCGCTTACGCCCCAAGCTTCTTCAAGGTGTTTTACGATTTGACTTAGTTCTAGTGCTGAGAGTTTGTTGAGTTCGTCAACGATTTTAACTTGTGCAGCAGATAGCTTGATTTCTTTATCAGCCATAGTTATGTTCTCCTATTATTAATTAAAAATGGTTACAAAATTAGATTAGATTGCTTCAGCACGTTGTGACAATACTTGCGCAAATCCACGTTGTGCGCCATTGGCGACACCGAGGAATCCTGTAAGTGGTGCTGCAATAACGCTGACTAATTGGCCGCGGAGTTGATCCTTGGTTGGTAGTTGAGCGAGTGCAGTGACCGTTGCCGTATCAAGTGATACGCCAGAGCCGTCAAAACCTACAACCAGTTTTAAGGCTGGATGGGTCTTGGCAAACTTAGCTAATACTTGAGCTGGAGCAACTTCGTCTTCACTTGAAAAAGCGTAAACTAGTTGTCCGGTAAGCAAACTTGTGTCAGCGGCTTTGAACTTATCGTTAGCAGCAAGTGTAACACGTACAAGGCGGTTTTTAGCCACTCTGATTACTACGTTTGTTGCACGAGCAGCAGCCCGAAGTTCTTGCAAGTCGGCTACGCTAAGGTTGGTATAGGCTGCGCCTACACATCCTTTTGCAGTAGCGAATAATTCAGCTAATTCTGCAACCAAAGTATTCTTTTTATCGCGTGTGATTGCCATAAAAATTCTCCTTTAGTTGTTATTAAATATTTTATTCGACCAAATTGTAAAAGTTCTAGACAGTTGCGTTGGCAAAGAAAAAGTCTTTGGACCTCGCACTGCCAAAGACTAAAATCGAAAAATGTATGTTTTACATGATCCTCGGTAGCCAATTAAGTGTTTCCACAGCTACTGTCTTTGGTGATGTCTGCGCGTAGTATAACAAATTTGTTCAGTTGTTGTCAATAATGTAATGGTATTATCTAATTGGACAATAGTGCAATATTGTTATATTCTAAAATAATTGCGTTAATCGTAAAGTCCTTGAACAACCTACCTGAGGAGCTGTTTTAGATGGAAATCACAGTCAAGGCGTCGACCAAGCCTGGTTACGTTCTGCCCGTAGACGATGCATTGTACTTTGGAGGAATATCGGCCGGCATTTGTTATATGCCTGATGACTACGAGACCATCACGAACGAATCGGTCGAAAAGACCATCAAGCGTGCCAACCAGACTCTGCAAAGTGGTCACCACTCTGTGTTTGACCACTGCAGCTACAGTTTGCTGCTGGTCGGTATTCCCAAGATACTGGCCATGGTCCTAAATAACGAGCGGGTGTACGCTACGTCCGAGAAGTCGGCAAGGTATACCCGGATGGAGCCGAGCCCACAAGAGAAGGTGCTCTACGAGAAATGGTCTCTCATCCTTGAGAGACGCATCATCGACCAGTACCCGAACCTGGAGGGCGTCAAGGCCAAGAAACTGGCCCAAGAGAATGCCCGGTACATGATTAGCGTCTTTACGCCTACCACGATGCAGTACACCGTCACTCTGCGGCAACTGAACTACATCATCAACTGGATGAAGGGTTTCATAGCCGAATGGCATGAAAATGATCTCTTTGACAAGTTGAAGCCCTATCTAGAAGAGTTTATTGCCCAGACGCGGTTCTTGTATGTCGACGGTCTGAACGACAGTGCGAAACATAGAGCACTATCGTTGTTTGATGACCGCCCATCCAGAAAGGAGCATTTCGGCGAGACCTACTGCACTACCTACTTGGGCAGTTTTGCCCAGTTGGCGCAGGCCCATCGTCATCGCACCATCGACTACAAGATGAGACTTCTAGACGAGCCGTCGTACTACATTCCTCTAATCATCGAAGATGATCCTAGCTTGGTCTGCGAGTGGTTGAAGGACATCTCTTCGGTTGCCGACTTCTACCCGCAGGGTATGATGGTGTCAATCCGTGAGCGCGGAACGTACGAGAACTTCATCCTGAAGACTCAGGAGCGATTGTGTTCGAGTGCTCAGCTCGAGATATCCCGACAGACCTACACAACTTTGCTGTGGTATCTTCATGAGACGGAGATCGCTGACCCTGACGTGTTCTCAATCCTGGATGGCTATAGAGCCGGTGCACGTTGCGGTTCCCGCTTCAGGTGTACCAATCCGTGCAATTGGGGGGTGAGACAACAAGATAGGTTGATTTAGCGCAATATGTAGGGCGGCAGACGTCGAGCTTTTGCTCCGTCTGCCGCCCTACGGTAGCACCTCTTAAATTGAGGTGTTTTTAATTATCAAAATGAATTAATTTCGAATATAGGGTCTAATATGGTCGGTCCATATTTCTTCTGCCACATCTTCGGCGGCATTGTTGGCTGAGACTATTGGAATATTGCGAGATCTAGCTAGGTCTACGTAACCATCTCTCACTTTAAATTGGAATACATCATCTTTTGATTCGAAGGTATCTGGGTTTTCTAGCTGGCCCCTTCCGTCGATTCGCTTAACTCGGCTTTTTTCGTTTACGTCCAGAATTATTGCAATATCGGGATTCATATATTTCTCGTCAGTAGCCTGTCTGGTTATCATCTCAATCAAATCCAGATCAAGTCCTTCGCCATAACCTTGATATGCAAGAGTAGAATAATAATTACGTGCGGCAACTACCCATTTGCCCATCTTCAGTGCTGGTAGTGCACGTTTGTTCCAGATTTCATGTCTAGCTGCGCTAAATAATAGCAAATTTGTCATGGCGTCACGTTCTAAGCTGCCATTTTTAATGACATTTCTAATGGCGTCTGCCGTTGGGGTGCCGGCTGGTTCGTGGAATTCAATAGAATCGATGCTGTATTCTAAAAGTTTTTGTCGAATAAGTCCAACTTGGGTAGATTTTCCTGTGCCATCATGACCTTCGATGACGACATATTTACCAATTTCCATTTAGTTTGTGCCTTTTTTGAGTCCTTTGATAGTTTTTGTAGATTTTCGTTTATCTTTGTAGGCTCGTGGAAGCATCTGATCTGGTGTCCAAGTACGAATAAGTTCATCAAGATCACTTGTGTGTTGATATTTGCCACTGACACCGTTTCGACCATCACTATAGTCACCATCAACAGGTCCCGTGGTGTGAAAAATTAGCTGACCAATTCGTTCGCCAACTGGCAAGACCACTGATTCGTGCTGATTAAGGTTATAGACCTCTAAGGTTAGCCGATTAATGTATCCTGGGTCAACCCAGCCTGCATCAAAGCATACAGCTACGCCGTTACGTCCCCAGCTGCTACGAGATTTTACTTCACAGGCGCCACCATGGGCTCTGATACCTATGAATTCGTGTGTATGCGCTAGGATTCTTTCGCCAGGTCGTAAAACTATAATCGGGTGATCTTCGGGTATATTGGCAAATAAACTATAGCCATTCTCTTCACACCATTGTTTGTGAGGCATGGCTTTAAGTGGTCCCTTAAAATATCTTTCAACTTCGTTCTGATCAAACGGATTATAGACGCGGGCGTCTTCGCTGAACTCTTGTTTGTAAAAATAATGTCCTAGTGTAAAATCTAGGCTTGCTTCGGATACGTGAGATTCATCATATGGAACAGATACTATAACGCCGTCAGCGATAGCCTGTTTGATTTCAATATTACTGTAAACTCCCATAATTGTTACCTACTATATCAGATGTACTATATTTATGTAATTATTAACTTATAACGTTTTCAACCTTGATTCCAGGACCTTGTGTAGTACTGATTGAAGTCGTTTTAACATAGATACTCTTTAGGCCAGTAGGTTTTTGAGACTTTAGACTATCAAAGAAAGCGCTTGCATTCTCTTGTAGTTTTTTAGCTCCAAATGAAACCTTACCAACACTTAAATGAACAATAGCCTGTTTGTCGACACGGTATTCAACTTTTCCGGCTTTGGCTTCTGATACGGCTTTTGCAACGTTTGTAGCAACTGATCCGCTCTTGGGGTTTGGCATTAGGCCGCGTGGTCCTAGTAGACGTGCGTACTTGCCAAGTTTTGGCATATATTGAGGTGTTGCGACTAGAATATCGAAATTAATTTCTTCTTTGTCAAGTTGTTTAAGGAAGTCCTCATCGCCAACGACATCAGCACCAGCTTTTTTAGCAGCGGCATGATCGGCCTCGGGAGCGAATACGGCGACGCGGATAGTTTTACCAGTACCATTTGGCAAGCTAACAGTTGCGCGAACGTTTTGATCAGCTTGACGTGGGTCAACGCCAAGTCGTACGTGGACTTCAACACTTGCG
>Ga0209540_10001458_pt1 | contig 18005 bp, 15 predicted proteins | sample BarGraIncu01121A_FD_184501 | JGI IMG/M metagenome (GOLD analysis project Ga0209540, IMG submission 184501) | Arctic peat soil microbial communities from Barrow, Alaska - Barrow Graham LP Incubations 011-21A (SPAdes) (version 2) | ecosystem: Environmental > Terrestrial > Soil > Wetlands > Peat... | reverse complement strand
TGGCGACAGTTGCAGCCAAACTGGATAATTAGCTTGGCGGCAGGGGTGGATAATAAACTTGGCGGCAACCACCTCAGACTGGATAATTACCATGGCGGTCGACACATGGTTCACACCTATTGAATTACGCCTAATGGTCCCGCGCTGAGTGGTGCTAGATCCCAAGGGCTCCTGCTCACCACAAGAACTTTGATAGCATTACCGATCGTATTCGGACTAACATTTGCGGCCTAAGCCCATCCCATTGCTTCATTAAAATTAAATCCCGCCAAATATACTCTTAAACATTGGGAAGGTCAAACCATGAATCAGCTGTCAGATGCCACGTTCCGCCGATTAAGCTGGCACATTTGAAGCTGGGAAAGCTGCCGGGAATTTTTCGCCTGAGTTGTTTTAGCCCTACGCGGGTGGGGGTCTTACCTGGAGCGTTGCGGGGGGGAACTACTGAAGAGGGGGTAGCCGAAACAATAGGCCAGATCATGCCCTAGCGGTAATAGCAAGGGGGGGGGAGACTTCCCCACCTACCAGATGTCGAACCCGCCACCTTCAGTTTGGAAAGCTAGAACACTGAACAGAGGCAGATATGCCCAAGGAGCGAATACCTGTATCAAGTTCAATTGAGTGCTACCGCCAGAGGTTGCACGAGAGGTTGCACGAACCTCTTTAGTCAAAACAAGAGGGTTACCCGAAAACGGATAACCCTCTGAAATTACTGATGGTGCGAGAGAGGAGAGAAGGACCGTCCCACATTGAGGCTATCAAGGAAATCTCTAACCATCTGAAATGAAACCACTATGGCTTCAGCTTGTCCCTCTTGGGTTGCTCCCTGGTGTCGGTGTCTGTGGCTCTATTCTGGGACTACCTATAGCAGGGGCGGCGGGAGATGTCAACGGCAAGAGTTCAGCAGAGGGCCGCAGGATTCCCAGAAAAATAATACAAAAGTTTGTAAGGGTATACATTACGGTACGGCTTCCGAGTTACCCCATAGCCCCTATCGATTTGACCTCGATCCCCTATCGATTTGACCTCGATCCCCTATCGAAGAGGCTTTATCGAATCAAGATACTCTCTCCTCTCCCAGACTGCTACGGTCTCCCTCCCTGACTCCTCTCCTGGCTCCCTTCCGTATCTGCAGGTTGTTACGGTAGCGGATTGCTATTCGGATACGGATGTAACTATTTAATTCTATTGATTTATTTACATTGACATTAGTCTGATGTGCATGGTATCCCTTCATCCAGTTCAGCAACAGCATTCAATGAAGTCTATCTCAGGGGGATGAAACAATGGTAGTTAAGCTTAAAGGTAGTGGCATGGTAGTAGTTGCAGAGCTTGGCTGTGTATGGCTCATGTACGGTAGTGGTTCCATCGAAATAAAGTCCATCCTTCCCAAGGGTAGAGGCATGACTCTGCAAGAGAAGGTAGAGAGCATAGAGGGGGAGCTGATGGAACAGCTGCTGACTCTCAGTAGCAATAGGAAAGCGGCTTAGGTTGTTCACTCAGGAGGAGGGTCTAACTATGGCCCTCCTCTGTACCATTCCCAGTATCCCTGCAAACCTCCACAGTCTCACCTTCACTTCCCAGCGCATGACTCCATTGACATATCCCACAGCAGATAGTACCATATCAAGACATAGTAGGGTGAGGGTGTAAGAGTAAAGACCCTCTACAGGTCAACTTTGGAGCTTGATACATCTGGTGTGTCCCTCTAGTTCTGTTCACTCCTGCATTCCTCCCATCTAATAGCCCTTTAGAGCCCACCGAAGCCACTACAGGGACACATCCAGTCTGCCGGCTCAGGGTGACAGTCTGACAGGTGACTCCCTGCAAAGTATCCGCTTGACATCCTCAAAGTATCCTGTATTGTTTGGTCGAACGTCCATACAAGCAAACCGTACAGGGAGGGTGGAGTCATGGCAACAGGGAAATTCATTGCATACCTCAGGGTGTCCACAGACAAGCAAGGGAGAGATGGCTTAGGGATCGATGCTCAGAGAGCCAGTATCAACGGCTACCTTAACGGGGGAGCCTGGGAGCTGCTACAGGAGTATGTAGAGGTGGAGAGCGGTAAGACTGCCAACAGGCCACAGCTACAGGAAGCCCTCAAGGCATGCAAGCGCACAGGGGCAGCTCTAGTCATTGCCAAGCTGGACAGGTTGAGCCGAGACCCTGACTTCTTGGGTGCCTTGATGAAGAGCGGAACTGACTTCATAGCGTGTGACATGCCCGAAGCCAACAAGTTCATGGTGCGGATAATGGGCGCGTGGGCAGAGAAGGAAAGAGAGATGATCTCAGAGAGGACTAAGGCGGCTCTCCAGGCAGCTAAGGCCAGAGGGGTAAAACTGGGGAAGCCTGAGAACGCCACCCCTGAGGGGAGAGCTAAAGGAATAGCTCAGAGCCTGGAGAAGAGGCAGGAGAGGTCAGCAAAGTTTGCCCTTGAGGTTCTGCCTACCATCCTGGAGTACAAGGCACAGGGATGCAGCCTGAGGGATATAGCGGCCCACCTTAACAACGGAAGCACCCTGACTGCTAGTGGTAAGTGTGGAGCCTGGACAGCCTCAGCTGTGAAGGTGATTCTGGACAGGCAACCGTAGCCGACCACTGTAAGTCACCGCTTTTGTTGAAAGGTATCGAATCGCTACCTTTGACCTCAAGCCCTTGGGCCTCCTGTAGCAGGTAAAGCCAGAGAATGGACGCCTCAGGGTGTCGCAAGCTGCAGCTGTGGTTGCCCGATGGCGGCTGATGTCTGAGGAGTCACAGCAATTAACCCCCCACTATGGATGAAGAACCCGCCAAGGACTCCCGACCACATGGAACCCGCAGTGATTCCAGGTAGTACGAGATACCTCTTCGTATAGGTACAAGAACCGCCTGTGATTCCAGTAGCTTTGAGATAACTCTTACCAGAGGTACAAAAGCCGCCCCTTGCTTCCCTCCGCACGACCCTTTAGCACCTCCCTATTCCTCTATGATTCCAGGTAGTACGAGATAACTCCTCACAGTGGTAGCAGAACGCACACCCCACCCTGCCACCCAAGGCACCGGCGCGCCCTTAAAGTTTTCCACTCTCCCTGTCTATCCCTGTATCAGTATCGTTTGCAACATTACCCATCAATCATACCCAAGGTATCAAACCTAAAGGAGCCGCACACAATGAGACAACAGCAGATTCAGAAGACCTCAGGACAGCATTTTGACATCAACCTAGACTCTATCAGCTCGGCAGCACTCTGTGCCTGTCAGCAACTACACAGGAATCACCACAACAACTTCAGCAATTCGGTGGTGGTCAGGAGAGCATTACGGCACTACCTTGATAGCCTGGGTGTGATGTCCGACACAGTGATGAGTCAGGAACTGGTAGAGATCAAGAGAGCCGCTAAGGGAATCCTATGATAGAGCCTCAGGGTTCAGAATTCTTCGGTGGCACTCTCACACTGAGAGCCTTTAGCGACCTTCATCGGTTCTTTGAAACAATCGACCACAGCCCCAATGCTGAGATGATGGACGGACTTTACAACACCATAGACAACCTCACCCTGCAGCTGCGTGGGAAACTTAAGGCTGGCTATTATGTCTGTTCTCTGGAGCCTGGAATAGGCAAGACTTCAGCAATCAAGGCATGGATACACAACTATCTGAAACGGGCTGGGGAATACAGCGGCAAGGGTGTAGTCCTGTTCTTCGACAGGCATGCAGAGATTAAGAGCTTTCTCGATACCTGTCAGCTCCCTGCTGATTCCTATGGTGTCCTTGTGGGAGACTCCACAGAGATGGGAAAAAGCTTGAATGCCAGAGGTGTCGGCAAGGACAACATCAGTACTGCCTTAGTTCTCTTCACCACAAAGCAACAGGTTATCCGTAGGACATACACCACCGGATCATTCAACGCTGTACCTGTGTTCCATTACCTGGGGAAACCTAGAGCTGTCCGGTGTTGGGATGAGTCGATGATTGCAGGGAGGGACTTGACCGTTAATGCCTCAGACATCTTTGAGCTGGTAGGGACGGCAGAGCGGAGGGGGGAGATGGAACTAGCGGAACAGCTCCGGTGTCTTGCCATGACTCTCTACAGCTGTGCCGACTCCGAACTGATAGACATCCCTGACTTTGGTATGGAGCTGAAGTCAAGCCTCAGGTGGGAAACCAACACCATGAGGAAAACAGCCGAGACCCTAGACATCCTCTCCGGTAGGGTGGCAGAGGTCAAGGTAGCAGGGAAGGGGAGAGTAGCCCTTGACTGTATCGAGTCCCTACCGGCAGACCTTCAGCCCTGCTTAGTTACCGATGCGTCAGCAACCTTCAGAGGAACTTACAGGCTCCATGAGGAGTACCAAGGCGGCATAGTCCCGCTCGTCCCTGAGGGCTCATGCAAGAGGTTCGACCCGTTGACTGTCCGAGTCCTTCACAGGTCTACCAGTAAGACCACCTACAGCAACCCTAAAGAGATTGACAAGGTAGCTGCCGACACTGTTCAAGTCGTAATGTCCAGAACTTCAGAGGAGTTTCTGGTGGTGGTGACGGTGAAGGACATTAAGAGGATGTCCACAGCCATACTGTCGAAGCTCAACAAGCCAGACCGTAAACGGGTAAAGTTCCTCACCTGGGGGAAGCACACAGCAACCAATGAGTATGCCGACATCCCCAATGTCATTGTAACCAGTCTCCTCTACTATCGCCCCTGTGACTATGTGGCCACGATGAGAGCTGCAGCTGTCTATCCTGCTTCCGAGGGTTTCATTCCTAAGGAGTACTTCGATGAGTTCCGAAAGGGAGAGATAGGCCACCACCTCCTCCAGGCAGCGAACAGAGGGAAGATGAGGAAGTGTGTCGGCAGCATGTGTCCCGAGGCTCGACTATGGATCATGGCAGCTAAGGCCACCGGGGTGGAGGGGATCATTGAGGAGGTGTTCCCTGGATGCACCATCACAGAGTGGGAATCTGTAGCCCCCAAGGAAGCTGGAGGAATCAGAGAACAGCTGACAGCCCACATCCTTGCTGACCTCCACACCGGCACCGTCAACCTGCCGTGGGCTACAGTGAGGAAGGCTTTCGGGATCAAAGCTCAGTCTAACTTTAGGAGGCTGTACCTCAATGAGGCAACATTCCAAGGGCTGTGCATGGCGGCTGGAATCCTCATCAACCGAGAGTCAGTCAGCTTCAGCTTAAACCCTTTCCGGTGACACTCAGGGTGGTACAAAGCTCTAAAGACAAGAGAACCGTATAGAGGTATTTACCACCCATAGTTGACTCTAGTCCCTTCCTCCTCCAGGATCATCCCACCATAGAGCCTCTTCCTGGAGTCGCTACCGCTCCTCCCTTCAGTATCCTATAGCTTATCTGGCCTCCTTCCAGGAGTGAGCATTCTTCTACAGGTCACCACTCACCACCTAATGTCTCTACTTCAGCACAGCTGTACCGACTCCATACATCCTATCTGAAGAATCCGATTAGCTCCACTCTAGTTACCTCTAGTTACTTCCTCCTCACAGTCACCAGCTATTGCCTATAATCCAGAGGTCAACCCTCATCACTTCAGTCAACTAAAGGAACCATACCATGCCATTCGATGCACTCCAGAAACTCTCAGGGAGAACCCCAGTAAACAACAAATACCCGTACCAGACTGACGCCAAACTTGAGGTTGTCGCTAAGGCCACTGACCCCTATGTACAGCAGGGACTCCAGGGGCAGGATGTCATCAAAGCACTCTCTGCTATCAACCCCGCGCTCAAGTCCTACGGAGACATGCAGGAGTCGAACAGAGCCGACAACACAGTACAGGCTAAAGCCGATGAAGCTGCAGGGACGTTCAATAAACCGGACTCATTCCTTAATACTGGAGTGGGCTACTCCGACACTTGGAAAATGACCCATGGGGAAGCTCAGATGTCGAAGGTAAGTAGCCTGCATCTTCAAGACCTCAAGGATCATAACTACTTCATCAATGACCCTGACCCACAGGGAGCCATAAAGAAGAACTACGATGACCACTACAGCTCCCTCTTCAGTCCTGAGGACACCCAAGACAAGTACGTCATGGCGGGAGCCTCCGAACACTACCACGCCACCCAATCGGCTGCGGCACAGGGTTACCTCTCGGCATTCAACACTAAGAAGATGGTCACCCATGAGCAGGACATCAACGATACCGCCATCAGCACAGTACAGGACTACTTCAGAAACAACCCTGACGGAACCCGAGACCCCGTAGCAGTCCGTCAGCTCCTGTCCACCCTTCGGCACAGTGTAGACCCCTCCACTTTCCCAGAGTCCAAGGTCGGCGGCATCGTCACCAATGCTCTAGTAGGAGCTGCCAGGGCCAACATGCAGGACACCAGGATTCCCCTACATGACCGTGAGGCGTTCAACTCCATGGTGATCGAGAGCCTGAGGAACTCGGATAAGGACGGCATCAGCTGGTACAAGACCTTGGACGCCACCACAGGGAAGCCTCTTAACCGGAGCATGGTAGACGAGACTGAAGCCCACCTCCACAAAATGGCTCAGGATGAAGAGGACAAGAATGAGCGGAAGCTGAAGAAAGACCAAGTGGAGAACTCCGCAGGGATCAACTCTGCCATCCTCTCAGCTCGACACAGCAAAGACCTTGACACCTTCCTTCCGCTACTCAAGGAGGCTGTAGACCAGGGCTACATCGACCACAGCGACCAAGCTAATGCAATCCAGATGATTAAGACCCTGCAGCAGGGAGGGGGCCACATTATCGAGAAGCCCACTGACATCAACGCGCTTTACTATAACGTCCTCATGGGCAAGGTGAAGAGTTCAGAGATTTACGGTGCCTTGGCTCGGGAGGAGATTCGTCCTGACACTGCAGACAAGATGATGGGACTCATCGAGAGGAACAGGGCGCATAAGGAAGCTCTGGCTGAGAATGGGAAAGCTAACAAGAATCAGACGGATCAGCAGCTGTTCACGCAGTCATACACCCAGCAGCATCAAGTCTTGTACGGGATGTACGGCACCGATGACGGGAAGACTACGCAGGACACCACAGAGAAGTGGGGAGCTGTCCAGGACTACTACAACGACCTTGTCTACAACCAGAAGAAATCCCCAGTAGCTGCCAAGGTGGAAACCTTGAAAGCATTCCCTGTGCAGACCTCAGCCCAGATGTTCAAGACAGCAGCGGAAGCGCAGACAGCGGGGAGACTTGCGCGGGTACAGTTCCAAAGCGGGGCAATCCAGAAATCGGAGTATGACCGAATCATGCGAGGTGTCTCTGTTTGGGCTCACCTTTCCAACAACAAGGGGAAATAACTGATGAGCATCCAAACCAAAGAAGAGGTATGGAAACCGATAGCCGGTTATGCGGGACTCTATGATGTCAGCGACAGGGGCAGAGTCAGGAGCTACCACGCCAAAGGTGGCAGGAACAGGGCCACAACGAACAAGGGGACACACAGGGTGCTGACTCCAGTAGTCCAGCCCAATGGACACCGGAAGATAACCCTGTGCAGTGGTGGGGCTCATGTGGATCATTACGTGTCCAGGCTTGTGGCAGCTGCATTCTTGGCTGTCCCTCCGGTCTACTTCTTGGATGGTGACACCTCCAACCTCTCGGCTGACAACATTGGTTACTGCTCCAGGGCTGAATCAATGAAGCACACAGGAGGGACGCACAGCGGAATCGGAAAGCTCGACCCTGTGCAGGTTCAGCAGATCAGAGAGAAGTATGCCGCAGGGGAGGTGTGCAGGGGGAGATACAGAAGGAGAACCGTAACCTATGTGGACTTAGCGCAAGAGTACGGGGTAGGCGTCCCGACTATCAGCCATATCGTCAATAGGGTAACTCACAAGTAGCTACAGTACGCCCACAGCTCCACCTGAGATTGTACTTAGGGTGGAGCTGTGGGAGTTCACTTCACATCGTCATCTAACATATACATCAGAAACTTGAATGAGTATTTCAAGCCATAGTATCCGACCGGAACCCAGAGGCACCGCAACAGCAGCCCCTCTTTATTGTCTACTACATCGACTCCAAGGAATAGAAGTATCAAACTAATAAAGGTGCCAGATAGAACCCAACATGTTTCTTTCCTTATCTCATGCCATGAATGCACTCTCTCGGCAAAGAAGAGAAGACCACCGATGATTACCAATGAACAGATAGGTGCAAGAAGTGAATTGTGTCCTGACATTAGCTCCTCCGCTATTGCATCCGCAGCACAAGCACACGCTTACCACCTATAGCAGCTAATGTAAAGAAATCAATCTACTCCTCTGTAAGCCGCGCAACCTCCCGCAACCTCCCGCAACCCGCCGAAGTCAACGCCGTAGTCTATCCCCTTGAGGGCTTCAAGCTTCAGCTGTAGGCTTCCAGACTTCCCGTAACGGCCAAAGGTCATGTCTTCTTGGGCGTGTCCCATCAATTCAGCGGCTGTGTGGTGAACTACTCCACTCTGTTTCAAGGCGTCAGCGAAGGTGTGTCGAAGGGAGTGAAAGTTAATCTTGGTGTCTGTGGTTACATGCTTCCTGAGGAACCCTGACTTATTACCGCTACCATTGCCAAGGAACCAGTTTGCAAAGCTCTTGTGGTAGCCTCTTCCAGTCTGGCTCAGGTTCATCCAGTACCTGGGGGAGCCGTCAGCGTGAACCTTCTTGACGTAGTCGATGAAGCCAAGACTCTCCAAGGTGGGATGTACAGGGATCATCCTACGGGCGGCGGCACTCTTTACCCGCTTCGCGCCCTCCCCTTCCCCCTCTTCGGATAACTCCACGTTGAAGTACCAGATTCCTGACTCTTGATCCTGCAGGACATCCCCCGCATGGAGCTGTGCTATCTCGTTCACCCTCATCCCCGAGAACAGCGACACCAGCGGCAACCACAGACGTTCCGGCCACCCTCTGAGCTGTGCTGGCTTTCTCTCTGCAAGGTCAAGGTAGCTGTCAGTCATCTTCTGCAGGTCTGCCTTGGCAAAGGCTTTACGCTGTTCGTCCGGTCTCAGTAGACTCTTCTTTCCGTAGGTGACTCCGTCAGCAGGATTACGGGACAGGTAACCCATACGGACGCACCACTCAAGGAACCCCTTGATTCTGGACATATAGTTATTGACGGTGGTGCCGCTCAGGGTCTTGGTTGACTTCATTGCCAACAGTTCTTCCAAGGTCTTATCCCGATACCTGGGACTCTTGGTTGCATTGGGTGGGAGCCTCTTCAAGACATCAAGGAACCGCATAACATCAGCACGGCTCAGTTCCCCTATAGGCTTGTCCTGTACCACCTTGACGAACTGGTTACACTTGGTCACCGCCTCATAGATGGTAGCCTCCCCCGCTGACTCCATAGTCTTGGCTTCCTCAATGTACCTCTCAACGGCAACCGAGAGCATCAGCACGGCACAGGGAGACATAGGGGCTTCCGTAGCTGCTACCGTGACCACAGGGGCGGCGTCATCGAACCCGTTCTGATAGTTGCCGACAGTCCGCTGTAGCTCAATCTGCTGAACCTCAACTAGCTTCTGTAGCAAGGCGCGTGAAAGGGTCGCATACTCAGCGGAACCTTTACTGACCTCCAGGCCCTGCTCCCTAATGACTGCGTCAACACTACCGCTAATCTTGCTGAAATCGTTGTAAGCTAGGGCTTCTCTAGCCTCTCCACCATCGTCCACCATGGCCAGTATATCCGTTAGCTCGGATTCGTTACGGGGGACTCCATGCCCTGCCGCTCTACGGTCTTCGCACTCCCTGAGAGTCTCACGCTTCCAGCTCTCCGCTATTTCCCGTACCTGCTCCGGTGTCAGCATGCCGCTCCTTATCATCATGAATGTCCTTTCTGTCTTGGCACTCCAGAGCCTATGCAATCCCTGAGCATGAGTCAAGCTTTTCGTCCTGAGGGAGCGTTTGAAGTCTTCCTTTCCAGGGAAGAGCCCCTTGAGGTCAGCGGGAATACGGCAGCGGAAGTAATAAATCTGTCTCACTCGGTACAGGTTCGTGGAGTATGCCATGGTGTCCCCCTCTGTGGCTCTATTCTGGGATTACCTAAGGCGGGAAAGCTGGGACAGGGAGGAGTAGAAACTAAAAAACCCCCTAGCCTTGAATGGTTAGAGGGTCTTCTTGATGTCTTGGTGCGAGAGAGGAGACTTGAACTCCCATACCCGAAGGTGCCAGATCCTAAGTCTGGTGCGTCTGCCAATTCCGCCACTCTCGCTTGCTCTGCAAACAATAAACCCCGCTTTCACGGGGTCTGTTGTTTTAATTGGGGTGGATAGTGGGGGTCGAACCCACGTATGAACGAGTCACAGTCGTTTGTGTTTACCACTTCACCATATCCACCATATAAAATTTTTGGTACGCCTGAGAGGGTTCGAACCTCTGACCTACGGCTTAGAAGGCCGTTGCTCTATCCAGCTGAGCTACAGGCGCAGAGTAGAATGGTCGGGGTGAGAGGATTCGAACCTCCGGCCCCCTGCTCCCAAGGCAGGTGCGCTAGCCAGGCTGCGCTACACCCCGATTTCAAGAACCAATTTATAGCACAGCAGGAAACCCGGTGCAAGCTTTTTCCACCCCGGAAACCGATTAAACTAAACCAATGCGACATGGATGACGCGCCTCGCGCCGAAGCGCTCCGCGCGGATGAACCGGATTACACGAATCTGTAAGCTGAAAAGATTTGCCCGAACTGGAGACTGCAGCTTGGGCCCTCTAGCTCCCGGATAAAGCCGCTTTCAAAAGCTGCATCGCCCTGCCCCGATGGCTGATGGCGTTCTTGATCTCGGGCGGTAACTCGGAGAAGGTCTGCCCGTACTCGGGTACCAGGAAGAGCGGGTCGTAGCCGAACCCGCCCGCCCCGCGCGGCGCATCCAGAATTACCCCGGGGAGCGAACCGTCGAAGGTCTGGCAGCTTCCGTCCGGCTGACACAGCGCTATCACGCAGTGAAAGGCGGCACTGCGCCGCTCGGCCGGCACTCCGGCGAGCTCGCACAATAAAAGCGCGTTGTTGTCGGCATCGCTCGCCCCCTCCCCCGCAAAGCGCGCCGAGTAAACCCCGGGGCGACCGAGGAGGAAATCCACGGAGAGACCGGAGTCGTCGGCCAGCACCGGACGACCGGTGAAAAGCGCCGCCGAACGTGCCTTTTTGATGGCGTTCTCCTCGAAGGTGGCGCCGTCCTCCTCCACCTCGGGCAAGCCGGGGAAATCGGCGGGAGAGAGGATGGTATCGACCATGCCCCTCAAAAGTTCGCCGAACTCGCGCAGCTTCCCCTGGTTTCCTGAGGCAACCAACAGCTCCTTCATCCCTGAAGCGCCTCTCTCTGGATCTCGAAGAGCCGGGAGAGACCGAGCATCGCGTGGCCGCGCATGGCGTCCATCTGGTCCAGGGTAAACGGCTCCGCCTCCGCGGTCCCCTGCACCTCGACAAAACGCATGGAGGATGTCATGACGAAGTTCATGTCCACCTCGGCACCGGAATCCTCCGGGTAGTCCAGATCGAGAAACGGCACGCCGTTGACTATCCCGACGCTCACGGCGGCAACCGCCTCGCGCAGCGGATTCGCGGCGATATCTCCGCGATCTACCAGGGTCTGAAAGGCATCGGCAAGGGCCACGTAGGCACCGGTGATGGAGGCGGTCCGGGTGCCGCCATCGGCCTGGATCACGTCGCAGTCGATGAGGACGGAACGCTCGCCCAGAAGCTGCAGGTCGACGACCGCACGCAGCGACCTGCCGATCAGCCTCTGGATCTCGTGGGTGCGGCCGGTAAGTTTCCCCTTGGCGGACTCCCGCTGGTTCCTGGTGTGTGTGGCGCGCGGCAGCATGCAGTACTCGGCGGTCACCCAGCCGGTCCCCTTTCCCTTCAGAAACGAGGGGACGCGCCCCTCCACGGTGGCGTTGCAGATAACTTTGGTATCCCCGAACTCGACCAGCACCGACCCTTCGGCATGCTTCAGGTAATTTCTGGTGATTTTTACTTCCCTTAAGGCGTCGGCTGCGCGGCCGTCTCTGCGTGTCATAACTGCTCCATCCTTTTTAATTGTAGTTCCGGTCGATCAATGGACTTAATGGACTTAATGGACTTAATGGACTTAATGGACTTAATGGACTTAATGGATTTCCCGACTCAACGACTCAACGCCTTAACGACTCAACGCCTTTCCGCCTTTACCGCGGCTGGGGCCGTGCCCCGAGAACGGGGGCGTACAGCACGCGGCCGCGGCCGCCGTTATCGAAGATCTTGGGGGCCATCCCGCCCCACCAGTTGCCTGGGGCCCTGAACTCCTCCCCTCCCGCGTTGTAGAGATCGTAGCCGGCATTCTCGAAGATGGCGTTGTCCCAGGCGACCGCCCCACCGTCCGCAGCGATCACTCCGTTGTTGCCGTTACCCGAAATGACATTGCCGGTCACCCGGACCCGCGATTCTTTCAGCGACAGACCGTACTCCCTGTTCTTCGCGAGCCTCGCCCCGGTGAGGGACCCCTGGCACCCGATGAGTGTCACGCCGCTGCCGTTGCCGAGGACGGCACCGCCCTGGATCTTGACCCGGCAGGCGTCGCCGGAGAAGGCGGCACCCTGGTTCCCGGAAAGGTTCGCCTCGAATAGATAGATGGAACTGCGCAAGGCCGTCAGCCCCAGGCGGTTCCCCGTGAGGCTCAGGTTCCTGAGGGTCGCCTCGCTGTCGGAAAAGTGCAGGGCCGTGTCGCAGTCGGAGAAGCCTCCCGCGTCCATGGTCACTAGGGCATCCTGAAACTTCATCCCGGTCCCCGCATGCTCCGCCCGCACTCCCTTGAGCGTAACGCTCGAGAAGAGCGCCTCGATCCCACTCTCGGCCCCCTCGATCCGGCAGTTCTCCAGCAGGTTATTCTTCTCGCTTCCCAAAAGCAGTATTCCCTGCCAGTCGCCCGGGGCCGGGGCGGCGAAATTCGAGGTGAAGAGGACCGGCGTCTCCCTGGTACCCGCGGCGACGATGCGCCCCTGCACCACGAGAAGCGGCGCCTGGACGCCCTTGCGCCGGAAGCGCACCACGGTCCCCGGCTCGACCGTGAGGGTCGCCTGCGGGGCGACCGCCACCACCCCCTCGATCAGCACCTCGCCGCGCCAGGTGGTGTCCTCGCTCAGCACCCGGTCGCCGTAGACCAGCGCGGGACTGAACGCGGTCTCGGCCCGGCGCACCGGCTCAGGGGCGGGCCTGGGAGCGGGGGGAGCGGCCGGCGCGGGCGGAACAAGCCCCGCCCCTGCCGGCGTTTCGCCGGTCGCAGGCGCAGTTATGAAGAGGGCTGCCGCAAGCAGCCCCACGATGGCGAAATGGGAATATCCGGTCATGGCGCGGGGATCAGCAGGCTTTCCTGGTGATAGACCTTGTTCTTGCCGCAGCGCTTCGCCTGGTAGAGCAGCGAATCGACGATGTTGAAGAGTTCATCCATTTTGTCCGCGTTCTCCGGGTAGCTCGCGACGCCGATACTGACCGTCACACCGCGGCTGGCCAAGCCGGCATGATTCTTCGCCGTGCCGCTCTGTACCGCCTGGCGCAGGCGCTCAGCCGCCAGGACCGCCTGCGCGAGGCGGGTCTCCGGCAGAAGCACGATGAACTCCTCGCCGCCGTAGCGGAAGGCGACGTCGACCCCGCGGATGGTCCGCAGGATGACCGACCCCATGATGCTCAGCAGGTGGTCGCCGGTCGCGTGCCCGAAGCTGTCGTTGTACGACTTGAAGTCGTCCACGTCCATCATGATGATGGAAAACGGCTTATGATAGCGCTTGGCGCGCCCCATCTCCTGCTTGAAGTACTGCTTGAAGTAGCGGTGGTTGTGCAGCCCGGTCAACGAATCGGTGATCGCCATCAGCTTGGTCCGCTTGTGCAGCGTCGCGTTGTGGATCGCCATGGCGGCAAACGAGGCGAGTATGGAGAGCAGGTTCAGCTTCTCCCGGTCAAAGTGCCGCGGCACGAAGTCGTCCAGGTAGAGTATCCCCATGATCCGGCGCTGGAAGACCAGCGGCACGCAGACCAGGGACCGGATCCCCTCGTTAAGGGCTATCGGGTTGTTGAAGAAGGAGGTGTTTTCGGTGTCCTCGATGAAGAAGATCTCCCCGGCACTCAGCACCTGGTCGGTAAGGCCGCCCGGCGTCACCTCCCAGCGCTCGTTCTTGACGAAGTTAGCGGTGAGGCCCGAGTGGGCGTGCAGGCTCAGCTCCCGCTTGGTGTCGTAGTAGAGCGCGACGCTTCCGGCCGGGGTCTCGGCAAAGCCCATGGCGCTCGTCAGTATCGCCTGCAGCACGGTGTCGAGGTCGAGCGTGGAGACCACCGCCTTGGCGACTTCGATCAGGTCCTTGAGCGCCCTGACCTGCGACTCAAGCGCGTCCTTTTTGCAGTCATCACACTCGGCCATGCCTCTCCCTGAACCGGAAAATCAACCTGTTATCAATAGCACAGGGGGCACCCGATTGTAAATGGCGAAGGCGCGCGCAAAAGCCCGAAGCCGCGAGGTTTTGGCCGGCCCCGAAATTTTAATCTATAATTTCTTGACTTGCCATAGATGTTGTGGTCTATTTCTCGGCGTCCACTAAATGTGGTATCAACCTAGACAACCTGCTGGCATATGATTTTATCCAAGGAGAACAAAACGTTATGAAAAAAGCTGTCGAAAAAGGGACTATTCCGGGGCTCTCGAAAAATGCACAGACGGTACTTGAGAAACGCTACCTGAAGAGGGACACGAGCGGCAAAGCCCTGGAGACTCCGGCGGACATGTTCCGGCGCGTGGCAACAGCCATCGCCGCGGCGGACGCCACTTTCGACAAGAAGGCCGACCTGGTGGCCCTCTCCGACAAGTTCTACGAGCTCATGACGGGCTTCGAGTTCCTGCCCAACTCCCCGACGCTGATGAACGCAGGGCGCGAGCTGGGCCAGCTCTCCGCCTGCTTCGTCCTGCCGGTGGGCGATTCCATGGAGGAGATCTTCGAGGCGGTGAAATACACCGCACTGATCCACAAGTCCGGCGGCGGCACCGGCTTCTCCTTCTCGCGCCTTAGACCCGCCAACGACGTGGTGATGTCCACCACCGGGATCTCCAGCGGCCCGCTCTCCTTCATGAAGGTATTCGACGTCGCGACCGAGACCATCAAGCAGGGCGGCACCAGGCGCGGCGCCAACATGGCGATCCTGCGCGTGGATCACCCGGACATCATGGACTTCATCATGTGCAAGGCGGACCAGCGCCAGCTGAACAACTTCAACATCTCGGTCGGCATCACCGAGGCCTTCATGAAGGCGGTCGACGCGGACGAGGACTACGCCCTGATGAACCCGCGCGACAAGAAGCCCGCCGGGACCCAGAACGCGCGCAAGGTGTTCAACCGGATCGTAAAGCAGGCCTGGGAGAACGGCGAGCCGGGGATCATCTTCCTGGACCGGCTCAACAAGGACAACCCGACCCCGCACATCGGCGAGATCGAGTCGACCAACCCCTGCGGCGAGCAGCCGCTGCTCCCCTACGAGTCCTGCAACCTCGGCTCCATCAACCTCGGCAAGATGGTGACCCAGGGGGGTGTGAACTGGGACAGGCTGAAGGAGGTGGTGCAGCTCGCGGTCCATTTCCTGGACAACGTCATCGAGGTGAACAACTACCCCCTCCCCCAGATCGACGAGATGACCCGTTCCAACCGGAAGATCGGCCTGGGCGTCATGGGGTGGGCCGACATGCTGATCATGCTCGGCGTCGCCTACGACTCCTCCGATGCGATAGCGCTCGGCGAGCAGGTGATGAAGTTCATCAACGACGAGGGGCACGCCGCCTCCCGCGCGCTGGCAGTCACGCGTGGAGCGTTTCCGAACTTCAAGGGCTCCATCTACGACCGTCCCGGCGCGGCAGCGATTCGCAACGCCACGGTGACCACCATCGCACCCACCGGGACCATCTCCATCATCGCCAACGCCTCCAGCGGCGTGGAGCCGCTCTTCGCGGTCTCCTACGTGCGCCAGGTGATGGACAAGAACATCCTCGTCGAGGTGAACCCACTTTTCGAGAAGATGGCCAAGGCCGGCGGGTTCTACTCCGAGGCGCTGATGCAGCGGATCGCGGAGCACGGCACCATCCACGACCTAAACGACATCCCGGAGTCGATCCGGAATGTCTTCGTCACCGCCCACGACATCACCCCCGAGGTGCACATCGCGATGCAGTCCGCCTTCCAGCTCCACGTGGACAACGCGGTCTCGAAGACGGTCAACTTCCCCAACGACGCCACCATGGAGGATGTCGAGAAGGTGTACCGGCTCGCCTACCAGTCCAACTGCAAAGGGGTCACCATCTACCGTGACGGCTCCCGCGACGAGCAGGTCCTCTCCGTCGGAAAGAAGGAGGAGGCGGTGCCGGTGCCGGTGGCGGTGGCGATCAAGGCCGAGGAGAAGCGGACCGTGAAGCGCGAGCGCCCCAAGGCGCTCAAGGGGTGGACCTACCAGATGCAGACCGGCTGCGGCCCGCTCTACATCACCATCAACGAGGACAACTCCGGGCTCTTCGAGGTCTTCACCACCATGGGCAAGGCCGGCGGCTGCGCGGCCTCCCAGTGCGAGGCGATCGGCCGCATGGTGTCGCTTGCCTGGAGAAGCGGCATTCAGGGAAGGTCCGTTGTGAAGCAGCTTTTGGGGATCTCCTGCCACTCCCCTTCGGGCTTCGGCGACAACAAGGTCCTCTCCTGCGCCGACGCGGTGGCGAAGGCGATTCAGGCCCACCTGACCCTGACCGGCCACACCGACCTGGTGGAGGCGCCCGTGTTCGACAGGGGCGCCTGCCCGGAGTGCGGCGGAGTCGTGGAGCACGAGGGCGGCTGCGCCGTCTGCCGGGTCTGCGGGTATTCCGAGTGCGCTTAACGGCGTGAATGGTGAATGGTGAATGGTGAATAGTAGCAGCGACTGCCAGGATAGAAATGGCCTCTCGGAGAAACTCCGGGGGGCCATTTCTGCGACTGGGGATAATCATGAAAAAACCCGCTTGAGCGGGCTTTTTTGGTTCGCGTGCAGAAACAGACGCTGCACCCGCTCCTCTCGCACTGAAGAGGTCATCGCATCCACCCTTGCGCCGCCTTTGCCTCGGCTAGCGCCAGTGAATGCAGTTCACCGGACAGCTGTCTATCGCCTCCTGAATCTTGCTCTCGGTCGAACCTGCCGGGTCATAGACCTCCGAAACTCCGGCATCGTTCAGCCGGAACACCTCGGGAACGACGCTGGCGCAGAGCCCGCACCCTATACAGACCTCCTGATCAACATACACCTCACGTGCCATAACAATCCTCCTGATACTAAGTGGGTCACAGGCGACCGACAAATCATACACGACAACCGGGAAAAGTCACCAACGGAAATTTCCGCGCCCGAGGTGCCGTACCGGATTCTTGAGGCCCGCCCCTGCGAGGGCAAGCGGGAAGGGGGCGCAATTTTGAGGCGGTATCAGACGGTCTTTTTGGACGCACCGGATTTGGGCTTGAAAGTCATGCAGTCGGGATGTGACATGTGCTTCCCGATGGTGACGCTTGGCGCCGAGCACTCGAATGACTTGTTCATTGCGCAACTTTCAACCTTGCAGGCGCCGACGCCGCCCTGGAGGTCGAGGATGCCGCCCTTTTGACTGGTGTGCAGGTAGGTATCGCAGCTGGGACAGGGGTCGTTGGGACCTCCGACCGTTATTGCCAGGGTGTGACACGCGTTATGCTTGTTGTACGTGCAGTCGGTTACGTTGCACGAAGTAATTCTCACCATTTCCTTCTCCATTATCATCTCCTTTTTTCGCCCCCTTCACGCCTTAGAGATTTTTAACACCACTTGTACAATAGTCAAGCCGAGGCCGGCTCCAACAAACCTTGCGGCACGTACCACCGCCCCCCCATGTAGAGACCCATTGCATGCGTCTCTCCTCCCGGCGCCACTAGTACCCAGTCCAGCTTAAAACTTCGTCTTTTGCCGACGGTAGGTTGGGGTGAACAGCTCCATCGTGAACCCCAACATAGCAACGTTGGGGTTCACGATGAGACCGCTCACCGCCAACCTA
>Ga0209540_10001457_pt1 | contig 18035 bp, 11 predicted proteins | sample BarGraIncu01121A_FD_184501 | JGI IMG/M metagenome (GOLD analysis project Ga0209540, IMG submission 184501) | Arctic peat soil microbial communities from Barrow, Alaska - Barrow Graham LP Incubations 011-21A (SPAdes) (version 2) | ecosystem: Environmental > Terrestrial > Soil > Wetlands > Peat... | reverse complement strand
TAAAAATGGTATGCTTTTTATGCGTATGCCCGTTTGTTTGAGTTCAGGCAAATATTCTTGTAGCCGGTCAAAATCTATGGGACGTAAAGCTCCTGTAGTCGGGTCTTCTGACATACAGATTGTTCCCCCTGTAAAAAGTAATAATACAGCATTTTCTTTTTCCACGTCAAATTTGTAAAGAATTTTGTACAAAGATACGCTATTAAATGATGCATTTTATAACAAAACGACAATTTGAAATCATTTTCAGATATTTCTTTCATGATTTTGACCCCTAATGATTATTTATTACTATTTTTGTGTTTTAGGTTTTACAAATATTTTAAATTGATTTTTTAAAAATAGTACTGAAGGATGAGTCGAATTTTTCTGATTGGATACATGGGTTCCGGTAAAACTACCATTGGTAAATTGCTGGCTGCCAGGCTTGGATATAGGTTTTTAGATATTGATACAACAATCGAAGAAAAGTACTTTAAATCCATTTCTCAGATTTTTATCGAAAAAGGCGAACCTGAATTTAGACTGATTGAAAAACAAAACTTACATGATTTGGCAGAATTCGAAAATGTTGTCATTTCTACAGGTGGCGGTGCGCCTTGTTTTTTCGACAACATGGACTACATGAAAGCTCATGGGATAACAATTTATTTAAAATTATCAGCCGCCCAATTAACCGAACGACTTGAAAGTTCTCATGACGGTAAACGTCCTCTACTTGCCGATCGCAAAGGGGCAGAATTACTGCAATTTATTTCGGACGGATTAGTCAGTAGAGAACCTTTTTATTCACGAGCTATCTTTGTAGTGAGTGGTGCTGATGAAGGAATTGTAACAAAAATATGTGAATTCATTTCGCATAGCTAAATGACTGATTACTATTAAATTATTTATTTGATTTTATTTCATTATTTGTCATTTTTTTTATTTTTATTTGATTCCTTTCTCTTCAGGCTTTTCAGTTTCACCCCGTTTATTTAAGTGGTTTCTGGTCTCCACATTATTTTTCTTGTCACATTGGGTAGTCAGCCCGTTGTCTTTCGCAGACCGGTATTTGTTTTAGAATTTATAAGCATCCCATTTCCTTGAAAAGGGTTTGATATGCACTTCGGCAAAGTCTTTTACTTTTTGTTTCAGGTCAGTCATTGTTGTAACTATTGATTATCTACTCGTATGGCTTTTCGGCATCCGCCTTATTTGTGTTTTATTCATAGCCTCACTTGAAGTGAGACTATGACTTGAACTTGGATCGGCTCTGCTCACACCTTTAGCAAAAATTCGACCGCCTACGGCGGTTATGTTAAACAAAGAAAATAATCAAATAGACAAATAAATTAATAATCCCTGACACAGCGTACGGAGAAACCAGGCGTCTTGTCGTCGGTGTTCCTGTACACGTTGCCGCCGCCGTAGATCATGTGCCTGTACCAGACGTACGTGACGTACGTGGCATCGCTCTCGGTAGAACTCCACCAGTACCCGTCGTAGCCAACGAGGCTGAACGTACCATCATAGACGTAACGGTAGCCAGCCGCCAGAGCTGAAAAGCAACTGGAGTTGGTGGCTTCTGTATTTGGACTTGCCCAACCGGTGGTGGATTTCAACTTACCGCCCGAAACCAAATCGCCTCCCAGATAGGTGCTTAACGTTGTCCATTCAACATCGGTAGGTACGTGCCATCCCGCAGGAGCGGCTGTGCGTGTGGCATTCCAGTTATATAGTACTCCATAATTGGCCAAATCGTAAACATAATAAAATGGCTTACCAGCATTTGCAGTAGTTTCTGAACCAACTGCAGGGTCGCTTGCTGGCACAGGCAGGTAAGCCAAATTTTCGGCCATCCACGTTTGGGTGCCAATGGTTATGGTTTTATACACGTGTCCGTCGCGCGGGTCGGTAAAGGTGCCGTAGCTCTTGGTGCAGTTGCAGACCGTAGCCGTAGCAGTGGTGTCGGCGGTGGGTATCTTTGTGTCTTTCCCGTCCTTGAGGTAGGCTTGCAGTTTTTGATCGCCATCGGCATCGTTGGTCATAGTCCATATGTAAGATATTTTACCGCTACTGTCGGTATTTACCATACTGCTTCCTGCCGGGGTCAGCAGGTTCACAGGGAAGTTAGCTACCCCGTTCCCTTTGGAGTCAAGTGCCTGGAACACAACCGGGCTGGATAACGCCGCACCCGCCGTACCGGTCTGCTTGTCGCCGCTTATCAGTTTAAGCTTCTTGGGAGCGCGATACAGTTCTGTTTCCTTCAGGTTGAACTCGTGGTTCCAATCGAAAACGTTTTTATCGAAAGCTCCTACGTTTATACCTAACCGTGCGTTGGTTCCCATAAACATCCCGAAGTCGTAGTTGCCGCTTATACTCAGGTTCATTTCTTCGCGCGCATAGGGTGCAATGTCCAAATAAGGACCTACGATTTTATAAAACTTTACACTGATATGGGGATACACTTCCACTTGCAGTTTTTCGTTGGCCTTGCCCGTAACAGTGGGTCCTTCCAGTGTGAACGTTTTGACAAAGGCAGTATCGGGTGTCCACACGCCATTTTGGTAAGTGGCTCCAAGTTTCAGGTGTGCCGAAGCGGAAGCTCCTCCGCTTACTGACAGTTCGGAACTAATGGAGCCGCTGGCTTTGGCCATCAAATCCATGGTTACGTCCATCCATACGGGTACCACGCCCACTAAGAACTTGAATGATTTGCTGAAAACATTCGTCGCCAGCGTTTTTTCCTTTTCGAACGAGGCTGCTCCACTCGCTTTGGCCAGCAATACTAATTTGGCATCAATGCCCGTTACATCGGGGTCGGTATAGAAGCTAAAGCGTTTCAACGCCCCACCAGTTATCTTCAGTTTAGCCAGGTCGAACTTGAGCTGCTCAAACTCAAATTCACATTTCAGCTCGCTGTTGAAGTTGTAGTATCCTGATGAAAATTGAAGTTGCAAACCGTTTTCGTTGTAGATATCCTGCCCGCTAAAATCGTTGCTAAAACTGACCAAAGGTGTATTATTGGTTTGGGTAGTGGTGCTTTTGGTTTTTGCAGCCGAAGGATTATTATCAATCACGGCGGCAGGATGAATAAAACCGTCGGCATCTGTCAGGGCGCGCGATAGCTGAGCACCGGTCAATCCTTTTATGCCTTGAGTGCCGCTTGCCGCAGCAGTCGTGAGTTTGAAACTTTGGTTTACAAACAAGTCGGCCATTGTTCCCTGTGTGGTTTGCACCGTAATGGTATCGCCTTTCTGTACCGTCCCGCTTACAATGCGTATGCCGCTTACCGAGTCGGTATTCAGCAATATGGTTCCAGGTTTAATAGTTGTACTACCGGCAGCATTATAGGAAAAACTCACGCTGTCGGATTTCAAAAGCGTAGTCCCGGTTAGTGATTTTGGATCGATAATTGGGTTTTGAATTCGGTTAAACAACACTACTGCCGAATCGGTAAATGTCTCGAAGCAGCTGCTATCGGTTATCTTAGCGCGGTAAAAAGTTTCAGTATTTGCAGGGATATTAACCTGTGCGCCTATTTGTCCGGTAAGGTTGATCCAGTTTTTACCATCTGTGGAACTTTGCCATTGTATGTTTCCCCTGTAAGGAGTTGCTTTGAGGATAAACATATTGCCTGTAGCTGGTATCGAATCGCGGTGAGTGCTATATAGTGTTTGAGCCGAAAGTAGTACGCTCGAAAATAATGCTATTGCGATATAAATATACTTCTTCATTTCATTGAGATTTTAAGGATTATTGAACAATAATTAATCGGTTTACAATGCCGGTATTGGTATGGATACGCAGGGTGTAAATGCCTTTTACCAATCCCGAATCGCCAAACGGGATGACTTGTCTTAGTGTAATCGCTTCTATCCGGCGTTTCTGAATTAACTTACCATCAATGGTCAATAACTCCAATTGGATTGTACCCGATACATCCGAAATTAATGCCACATTAAATTGTCCATTGCTTGGATTTGGGAAAATTTTGCAGGCAAGATCAGCATTCACTGCCGGCAAAGCCGTTTTAATGTTGAGCTTTTCGGATGAACTGCTGCAACCGGTCGAAGCATAAGTTACCACTACGCTGTAGTTTGCCGTTTCGGTATAAACATAGGTTTGACCTGTGGCTCCGCTAATAGCCACATCGTTTTTGTACCACTGGTTACCTTCTGTGATAGAAGATATCAAAGTGTCGCCATGCTGAGTAATCACCGGAATATAAACCTGATGAACTCCCAGAGTTACAGTTTGCGCTGTCATTATCAGACAGAAGAAACTGAATAGAGTGAGTAAAATTTGTTGTTTCATAATCTATTTGTTTATCTATTTTTTTTAAAGAATTCTCTGAGTGAATAGTTTTTAAAAGATTTTCAGCCCCACTAAAGTCGTTTTTTTGCTGTTGCTCCTAACATCAGATTTAAGCAAAGTGTCAAGTACTCCGGCATTTGGCATATAAAAAGTTTTAGAAAGTTGTGCCTACGCATTAAAAGTCATTGTTACTGCCAGCACGATAAGGAGTAAAAGTTTTTTCATAATTGTAACTGTTATTAATTGTTTTGTTTGTTTCTTTTAAATAGTCATAGCCTCACTTGAAGTGAGACTATCACTATGTTTATTCCACCACTACTTTATAAGCCGTTCCATTCATCTTGAGAATATAAAGTCCGGTATTCAGATTATCAACCGTGATAGTATTTGTTGCATTGGCATGTCTCAGCAGGATTCCGCTCAGGTTGTAAACTTCCACGTTGGCATTGCCATCAAATTCAGCTCTGATAAATGATTTGCCGGACATGAGTTTCAGATTATTGGAATTTATTGTTTTTACATCGGTATTCGTTGGAATTTTCTTGATAATATTACCTGGAAAAATCATAATCCAATATACATTGGCTTTATAGGCAGCTACTGCTGCATCGGTTGGAACATAAACATCGGTAACAGAGAGATTGTTATAGTTAATAGAAAATAGAGGGCCTAAAGTTGGTGGTATACTATTCAAACAATTGATGGTCTTTAATACAGAACAATTATAAAAAGCATAATTATCTATCGAAGTTATCCCGCTGCCAATTGTTATACTTGTAAGCCCGCTGCAACCGTTAAAAGCAGAACCTCCAATCGAAGTGACTGAATTGGGAATGATGACATTGGTCAATCCGGTACAACCTAAAAATGTACTTCCTGCAATAGCAGTTATCCCACTGCCAATTGTTATACTTGTAAGCCCGCTACAACCATCAAAAGCATGAGCTCCAATCGAAGTTACAGAATTGGGAATGGTGACATTGGTCAATCCTGTACAACCATTAAATGCTCCATCTCCTATCGAAGTAACGCCACTGCCAATTGTTATACTTGTAAGCCCACTACAACCATAAAAAGCTGCAGCTCCAATCGAAGTAATTGACCCGGGGATGGTTAAGTTAATCAAACCGTTACAATATGAAAAAGCAGCATTTCCAATCGAAGTAACCCCGCTTCCAAAGCTTATCGAGCTTAGTCCGCTACAACTCCGAAATGCATAATCTCCAATTACACCACTTGGAATATTTACACTTGTCAATCCTGAGCCAGAAAATGCTGATTGGCCTATTGAAGTAATCGAATTGGGCAAAGATATACTCGTTAAACCGGTACAACCGCTAAAAGCTCCTTGGCCTATCGTTTTAACTCCATTGGGGATATTTATACTGGTTAAACCTATACAACTACCAAAAGCAAAATCTCCAATCGAGGTTATTGAGTTTGGTAAAGTAATAGATTTTACTTGATTGGCAGTATATGGAAATACAGGATTTGGAGGTATTTCATTGGCGGCATATGAATTAGGATTACATTGATAGCAAGCCGATCCATTATAAGCTTGAATGGTTACTGTACTTATATCTAAAGCAGTTAATTTAGGCATAGAAAGACTTATAATTGAAAAATCACGTGCATCAATATTTCCGGTTACAGTGAGGTTGGTTACTAAACCTTTTTCATTATCTGTAAGCAATGAGCCGAGTGTTCCGGCAGTAGTTACATGAATTGTTTTGTACACCTGTGCTTGCACATTAAAAATCATTGTTGTTGCCAGTATGGCAAGAAGTAAAAGCTTTTTCATGATAGTAATTTTTTATAAGTTGTTTTGTTTGATATTCAATTTTGTATTAGTCATAGCCTCACTCGAAGTGAGACTATGACTATGAATCGGGTTTATTCCACCACTACTTTATAAGCCGTTCCATTCATTTTGAGAATATAAAGTCCTGTGTTCAGATTATCAATGGTGATAGTATTTGTTGCATGGGTTTGTTTCAGCAATAATCCGCTCAGGTTATATACTTCTACATTGGCATTTCCATCAAATTCAGCACGGATAAATGATTTTCCACTAAAGAGTTTGGTATTATCTGTATTATTGTTTTTTATATCAGTACTTATCCCTGTAGATGTAACTTCTATCAAGCTATTATTCGTTGTTGGACTTTTTCCATTTGTTCCAATAAAATATAGCATAAAAGTAAGTTTGGCGTTATAAGGGTTGGCGTTATAAGGGTCCCATTGAAAAATAGTAGCACTCAAGCTATTTGGTCCATCCTCAGTCATTCCATAAAACATACCATCTGAGGTTTGTACCAAATTACCGATAGGCCAAATTCCATAACCACCATAATTATAAAAACCATCTATTTTTTTAGTATAAGTTGAGCTAACAGGGTTATATTGAAAGATTACACCGGAACTTCCACTTGGTCCGCCACTAGGAGTAGCTCCGTAGAGTTCTCCGTCTGAAGCTTGTATCAAAGAACCTACAGGACCATATCCATTACTCCCAAGTATATTCGAAAAATCAATCTTTTTGATATAAGTAATGGAAACAGGATCGTATTGAAAGAGAACGCCATAGCCATATCCGGCTCCACCTCCAGTCACTCCATATAATTTTCCATCCGATGCCTGTACCAAAGATCCATATGAACCGTATCCGTTTAGATAGAATAAATCAATCATTTTGCTATAGGTGTTGCTCCCGAGGTTATATTCAAAAAGACTTCCATCGCGATTTTTTCCACCATAAGTTGTAATTCCATAGAGCTTCCCATTGGATGCCTGCATCAAAGAACATTGAGGATAATCTCCATTAGTGTCATTAAAATCAACCATTTTGGCATAAGTGGAGGTTGCTGGGTCGTATTTAAAAAGAACACCTGCACCATTTAATCCACCATAATTAGTCGTTCCATACAGATTTCCATCAGAAGCTTGAATGATTGAGCCCCAGGGATTTGCTCCGTTTGAAGTATTAAAATCAAGTTTTTTTGTAAAGGTTGAAGTTGTCGGGTCGTATTGAAAAAGTACACCAACATCATTCGCTCCGCCTTGATTGGTCATTCCATAAAGTTTGCCATCCGATGCCTGTATCAAAGAACCATAAGGCATTGCTCCGTTGGCTACACCATCAAAATCAAACTTTTTAGTAAAAATCGAAGTTGCCGGGTCGAATTGAAAAATGACACCCATGTTATTTGATCCGCCTCGAGAAGTCATTCCCCAGAGTTGTTTTGTTTGTGCATTGCTTGCAAGTGTAATCAACATGCTGCAAATAATAAAGATTAGCTTTTTCATGATAGTAATTTTTTTATAAGTTGTTTTGTTTGATGTGTTCAATTTTGTATTAGTCATAGCCTCACTCCAAGTGAGACTATGACTATGTTTTTTGAATTTTCACTCCACCACCACTTTATAAGCCATTCCATTAATTTTGAGAATATAAAGTCCGGTATTCAGATTATCAACCGTGATAGTATTTGTAGCATTGGCTTGTTTCAGCAGGATTCCGCTCAGATTGTAAACTTCTACGTTGGCATTTCCGTCAAATTCGGCTCGGATAAATGATTTGCCGCTAAAGAGTTTGGCGTTGTCTGAAGTAATATTTTTTACATCGGAATAAACCGAAGCCCATTGTGCTACTAAATCATTAGCAGAATACGTTCTATTAGACATTTCATTTCCATAGCCATCTTTTTCAACATATATCCAGGCAGGTCCTGAACAATATTTGTAGGTATCATTTACAGTGGCTGCAGGGATACTTAATGTATAATGTGTTGCATCTACTTTTGTCATAGCTTGTTGACTCCACCAGTTATTCATGGTTCCGGCAATATAACAGGCATAAGTTCCGGCTGGAACTGTCACATTATAACTAAGACCAATTGATGAATTTAAAAAGGCAATTGCCGAAGGCGATGGAGTCCATTTCCAGTATTGAAACAAACCGGATAAATTTGTATTTGCAGCCTGAGATGCAGCAATGATAAAATTATCAACAGCATCTTGAGTTGTTACCGCATCAGGTCTTTGAGCCGCATATTTCCAAACATTTTGAACCCAAGTATGACCTCCGTAATTTTCCTTTAAATAGAAACAAAAGGATGCAAACAAATCAGTTGCTCCTAAGCCGGAGCTTGCAATACCTTGATTCAAAGCCAATGTATTACTCCAGTTTAATGTAGGATCGGCCATATACGAACTAAGTAATCCTTTTACGTTGTCTTGAAACTGTTGAAAAGTCCAACTTCCGAAATTTGCACCCGGTAACTTTAAATAATCCATGGCCATAAACCGCATAAAAACTGCATAACCTGTAACTACAGGGTCATTTGATTTGTATTGTAATTTTGAACTATAAAACCAATAATTTCTGCCAAATTCATAAAATGGCACTTGGTCATACAAATTGTCGTTCGCTAATGAGTTATAAAAGGTATCAAAATAAGTATTCAACATCTCAATTCCTGTAAAACCTAAATATCCACAACCAGCTCCACAGGTAGCATCAACTCTTGCAATCGTAGATTTTCCATTAAAACAGGTAATATCGGTATAGCAAGTCGGATATTGATTCGTACAGCTATAATAATAATTGTACGTACCATCCATTGCATTTACCCATTTACTCATAACAGTTGGATTTAAAGTATTCAAACTTGATAATACCAGGGTGTTTGTCCCTTCCCATTTATAAAGATTGAGGGTTGCACCCTGAAAAGTTGTGTATGTCATAGGCTCTCCTCCTACTGAATTAATAAAAGTAAATGTACCTGAACTGACAGCCGTTCCACCCGGAGTGGTTACGCTGATTGTTCCTGTTGCTCCGGTAGTTACAACTGCGGTGACAGTAGTTGAATTCACAACGGTGACTGAGCCAGCCGAAGTCCCGCCAATGCTTACAGCCGAAGCTCCGGTTAGGTTTGTACCGGTAATCGTAATGGTTGTGCCACTTGCTCCACTTGTTGGAGAAAAGGAAGTAATGGTTGGTGCAACGGCCGGAGTAATTTTCTTGATAATATTACCCGGAAAAAGTCCAATCCAAGCTGCATTGGCTTTATAGGCAGCTACTGCTGCATCGGTTGGCACATAAACATCGGTAACAGAGTTATTGTAATAGCCATTGAAAAATTGAGTGCCTAAAGTTGGAGGAATACTACTCAAACAATTGATAGTCTTTAACGCAATACAATTATCAATTGCATAATCACTTATTGAAGTTACTCCGCTGCCAATTGTTATACTTGTAAGTCCGCTGCAATAAGCAAAAGCAGTCCTTCCAATCGAAGTGACTGAATTGGGAATGATGACATTGGTCAATCCGGTACAATAAGCAAAAGCAGAACTTCCAATCGAAGTTATCCCACTGCCAATTGTTATACTTGTAAGTCCGCTGCAATAGCTAAAAGCAGTTCCAATCGAAGTAACAGAATTGGGAATGGTAACATTGGTCAAAGCGCTACAAAAAGAAAATGCTGCATCTCCTATCGAAGTAACCCCACTTCCAATATTTAGTGTGGTCAAACTATAGCAATTGCCAAAAGCAGCACTTCCAATCGAAGTGGCTGAATTGGGAATGGTAACATTGGTCAAAGCGCTACATAAATAAAAAGCACTATTCCCAATCGAAGAAACCCCGCTTCCAATATTTAGTGTGGTCAAACTATTGCACCATTCAAAAGCACTTGCTCCAATTACACCATTAGGAATATTTGCACTTGTCAATCCTGTGCAACTATTAAATGCGCCTATGCCTATTGAAGTAACCGAATTGGGCAAAGATATACTCGTTAAACCAGTACAACCAGAAAAAGCTGATTGGCCTATCGTTTTAACTCCATTGGGGATGTTTATACTGGTTAGACCTTTAAAACCACCAAAAGCATTATCTCCAATCGAGGTTATTGAGTTTGGTAAAGTAATTGATTTTAATTGATTCTGCCAGCCCCCCCCACCAAAATTTTGAGGAATTTCATTGGCGGCATATGATTTAGTAATACATTGATAGCAAGCCGATCCATTATAAGCTTGAATGGTTACTGCACTTATATCTAAAGCAGTTAACCTATTCATACTACCCATAATTACAAAATCACGTGCATCAATATTTCCGGTTACAGTGAGGTTGGTTATCAAAACTTTTTCATCTGGTGTAAGCAATGAGCCGAGTGTTCCGGCATTTGTTACATTAACGCTTTTGTACACTTGTGCTTGCACATTAAAAATCATTGTTGTTGCCAGTATGGCAAGAAGTAAAAGCTTTTTCATGATAGTAATTTTTTTATATGTTGTTTTGTTTGATATTCAATTTTGTTTTAGTCATAGCCTCACTCCGAGTGAGACTATGACTATGTTTATCACTTGGAGTGAGGACTATTAACTATGAAAAGCAGGCAGGCGCAGCAACCTTAAAACTGCGCCTTATGCCTCTGCAAAAAATAAACAAACTATTTCATAGGTTTTTCCTTCTACTATACCTGTCAGACCGCTTGGAGCGGTTTAACGGGATTACTACGCCAGCCCTAATGCATCAATTTGTGATATAAGAATTGTTTTTGCATTTATTTGTTCATTGTTTGCTGTTTCAAGCACTTGTACGGCTTGAAGTGATGAACTGATTTGTTGAATTTCACTCAAGGTACCTGTAATAAGTTCTCCTGTAAGCAGTTTTAGTTTGCATCTTTTCCCACTAAACTCCCTTAAGATTGATTGTATGTCATTCGATCTCATCTTATTTATACTTTTATTTTAGTTATCAAATTGAAATTATCTTCTTTAGAGCACATTCACAAGTCCAAATTTCTTATTTACAATCTTAACTTTGCTTGTATATATCTTTCATTTATATTCATTATTGCAGCATTTCTCAGTTAGAATGCCTTTTCTTTTCACTTAATTATTAAATAACAATAAATACTATCATCTTTGTAGTATTCATTCATAAAAAAAAGAGAAAATTGCTATATATTTGGGTCGTGTATGTATATGCTTATAAAGTCTTTCATTCAAGTATGAAAGCTTCCCGATTGAATCTATAGTATTACGATGGCAAAAATACAAGCTACGATTCCTCAAAACAATGACTACTTATAGTCATTTTTCATTTTATTTTCTCTATTTTTGAACGAATTTATTACTGAAATAGATTTTATTCTTTCAAATTGACTTATTATTTTGATAATATTCATACAATTGTAATAGTATGGCAAAAAATATAGCACCTCTCGACCAATTCCAACAAATATTGGAAAGGGATATTCGGGTTGGAAAAGAAATCAGTCTGGAACTGGATTTGGAAACCTATAAGAAAATTCTTAACATCATTCATGTAGGTGAGTTCTACTATTGGATATTAGATGTTGCAACAACCACAATTGAGTTTACAAGCCCTAATATAGCCAATGTGCTGGGTTATACTCCCGAAGAATTTACTATGAGTTTATTCTTTCAGATTATACATCCGGATGATGTAAGCTACTTTATCAATTTTGAAAATAAAGTTGCCGAATTCTTTTTTTCATTGGATATTGTCCGGGTTTTCAAGTATAAAGTACGTTATGATTTCCGATTACGCAAGAAGAATGGTGAATATATTCGAATTCTACATCAGGTAATAACTATCCAAACTACTGAAAATGGAGGTATTACCAAATCGTTTGGTATTCATACCGATATTACAGAATTAAAACCCGAAGGCACACCATCCTTATCCATTATCGGTATGGATGGCGAACCATCCTATCTGAATATAGAGGTGGAAAAAGTATTTGTTCCCACAAAATCATTGTTGTCGGACCGTGAGAAAGAAATTTTGTTTCATGTTATCCACGGTAAACATAGCAACGAAATTGCTGAGACACTGGGTCTAAGCAAGCATACGGTACTCAACCATCGCCGGAACATTCTGGCAAAAACCGAAACCAACTCTACTGCCGATTTGATTGTAAAAACAATTCAGGAAGGGTGGGTGTAAAAATGAAATTATTAGGATATAATACTTACGAACTGAAAGTTGATACATTTTTATAATAAGGTAATAAGGTTGGATTTATGGTTGAATGGTTTACTACTAAGGTTTAATATATTAACAATAAGGTGTTTGAATAATTAAACCTTATATATTTTTCACAACCTTAGTAGAATAAGAAGCAAAAGTGCTTTAACCTTATTACCTTATTTCAACTTCATGTTTTAATCTGTAAACAATTAGCTTTTCAACTTTTGTTTTTACAAAGCATCTATAGAGGACTCTGGATAAAAGTTGATTTAAGAAAAATAATACCAAACCCAATATGTCTGAAACCTTACTTCCCATAGTTCAAGCCCAAAAAGCATGGCAGACAGCCATCAAAGCAGGTAAAGAAATCAATATGAAAATTGATTTGGAGACCTACCGGAAATTGTTGAATATTGTCAGCGTGGGACCATTTTATTATTACATTTTCGATTTGGAAAACGCCTCCATTCTATTTGTCAGCCCGGGCATCACCGAAGTGCTGGGATATAGCCCTGAACAATTTACACCCGACTTTTTCTTTAAGATTATTCATCCGGATGACGTTCAATCATTTATTAATTTCGGAAAGAAATCTGTAGAATTTTTTAAAACAATTGTTCCCGAAGATATTTTCAAATATAAAGTACGCTTCGATTTCAGACTCCGGAAAAGTACAGGCGATTACATCCGTGTATTGCAACAGGTAGTTACCCTGCAAACTACCGAAACCGGTGGCATAAACAAAACATTAGGAATTCATACCGATATTAGTCACATCAAAACCGAAGGCTACCCTGTTCTGTCATTTGTTGGTATGGAAGGCAAACCATCGTATCTGAACGTTGAACTTTCGGCTGCATTTTCGCCCACAACCGAAATGCTGACTCCCAGAGAAAAGGAAATTCTTTACTACATTGTTCACGGCAGACACAGCAACGAAATAGCTGACATTCTTTTCCTTAGCAAACACACGATACTAAACCACCGCCGGAATATCCTGGCTAAAACAAATACTGAAACTACTGCCGAATTGATTGTGAAAAGTGTAAAGGAAGGGTGGGTGTAAATAATAAAAGCAGTGTATTATTATTCTGAAAATTTTTTGCTATTTTTGCAAAACTGTTTTGGGTAGGAACAACCTTAAACTTCATTTTCCCTTCCTTTATACTTTCCTCCTCTTTCCTCCGTATTTCCTCTGTGTTAATACTTACTATCCTCCGATGACCGTCCGATGACCATCCGATGTAGCTAAGTGCTGCCAATGTTCTTCTTCCATGATTGTTCTGTGTTTTATTTAGCGTATATTTGCAGATATTATCTAACTTATCTGACTATAAACTACCTACTATAAACTAATCTCATGGCACGTTTTGTTTCCTCTACTTTTGGTAAAATATCAGGTAAGCATGGCACAGCTGTGGCAGCCGTTCGAAAAGATGGCTTATGCATTCTCAAAGAATATCGGATAGCATCCAATCCCAATACACCAGGCCAGAAAAATCAACGTGGTAAATTTGGTTTTGTAATGAAAGAGCTCAATTGCTTGCGTCGTGTTTTTACGCAAACGTACGACGGGCAATATGGCATCAACAAAGCAGTGGCACTGACTATGAAAACTGCCGTATCCGGCGAATTTCCTGATTTCAAGCTCGATTACAGCAAATTACCTGTTTCTGTTGGCAATTTATACTGCACTTCGGTAGTTAAGGCTGAAAAAATAAATGCTTATACATTGAAAATCAGTTGGAATACTGAATTCACCGTTTACGGTTCTGCAACTGACAAAGTGAATCTTGTGTTTTTAAATAAGAAATCTAAATACGTTATTGAAAAGAATGAATGTTCCGTTCGAGCAAACGGAAGTGTTGAAATTGAACTCCCGGGCAGTTGGGCAGGCAATGAAATTCATGTCTGGATTTATTTCAGGTCGTTAAATGGAAACAGATATTCTTCAAGTTGTTATATTTGTTTGATTCAACTATAGTTTACCGTTGTCTATGTCATCCGAAATTCATCTGACCTTGTTCACTCAGTCTCTGCTAAAAGAAATTCTTATCGGTAAATCAGCAGGGGGTAAGCGTTGTTATAAAAAGATATAATGATTATCCGCAATGTGTCCTAATTTATATTACGGTGCGCTGCACCTTGTATTATACATGATTCCCTGTTTCTACAAAGATTATGGGACTCTGTCCCTTTTGGTTGTAACTAACTTTATATAAAATGTTTTAGGTACGGAGTACCGATTATATTTGTAGTTCAGCAATAAAAAATAAATGTAAGGTGCAGCTCACCGTAATATAAAATAGTGTAGTCAAATTTAGTCAGGAATTAAGATGATATTCTTTTTTATTCCTGCAAATAATACCAACTGTACATTTAAAACAGTCCAATCTGTTTTAAATGTTTACTGCTGTTAATGCCGATGAATATGGTAGCGAAGTGGACATTCCGAGTATCGGAACAAACAAATAGAACAATAAGACGAACTTGCCTGCGGCAGGCAGGGTTGAAATTGGACTATATTGTTTGTGCAATCGGTATAAATTCTGCCATTTAAACTCCTTTCTTTGAATGAATTCAGTTATCAAACATCTGCTTGCTACAAATTGTCAATAACTTCTCATTTATTTTTTTAGCTCCTTTCAAAAATTACTGTATCTTTAGCAGCACAAAAACAATCTGCACTTCTGGATTGTAAATCACCAGAAAACAAGTACTTAACATGAGTTCCTTTGTTCATCTTCACGTTCACTCGCACTATTCGATACTGGATGGAATGTCGTCTATTTCCGGTTTGGTGGACAAGGCAGCTAAAAATGGTATGAATGCCGTTGCACTTACCGACCATGGCAGCATGTTTGGCATAAAGGAATTTTTCAATTATACCAAAAAGAAAAACGGGAAAGTAAAAGAGCAGCTTTCCGCTCTGGAAGTGCAATTTGCTGCAGTAGGAATTTCGGAAGAAGAAAAAGCGGAGATTCTTAAACAAATAGAAGTTGCAAAACACAAACTATTCAAACCGATTATTGGCTGCGAGGCCTATGTGGCGAGGCGTGGAAGGCTTTCGAAAGAAAATCAGGATGACCGCAGCGGTTACCACTTGATTTTGCTTGCCAAAAATAAAAAAGGGTATCAGAATTTATGCAAATTGGTATCTACTTCGTGGATTGATGGGATGTATTATCGTCCGCGCATCGACCACGAAATTCTGGAAAAATACAGCGAAGGACTGATTGTTTCAACAGCTTGTTTGGGTGGCGAAATTCACAAGAAAGTAGAAAGTGGTAATCTGGCCGAAGCTGAAAAAGCAATAATGTGGTACAAACGCGTGTTTGGCGACGATTTTTATATCGAGCTGCAACGTCACAAAACCGACAAACCGAACGCCGATTATTCGACCTACGAAAAACAGATGCTTCAGAATGAAGAACTGATTAAATTGGCGCGTAAAACTAATACTAAACTCGTGGCTACAAACGATGTTCACTTCGTGGAAGAAGAACATGGCGAAGCACACGAACGATTGATATGCCTAAGCACCGGCAAAGATCTGGACGATCCGAACCGAATGCGGTATACCAAACAGGAATGGCTCAAAACGCCCGAGCAAATGCTTCAAATTTTTGCCGATATACCCGATGCACTCGAAAACACCTTGGAAATTGCCGAAAAAGTAGAATTTTACGACATCGATTCCACAGCTATGATGCCCATGTTCCCAATTCCGGAAGATTTTGGAACGGAAGAAAAATACCGTAGTACGTTTACCAACGAAATGCTGTTAGCAGAATTTGGTGAAACGGGAATTAAAGACGTAGGTGGCTACGAAAGAGCAGTTCGCGTAAAACTGGAAGCCGATTATCTGCAAAAACTCACACTCGAAGGAGCAAAACATCGTTATGGCGAGAATATCGATGCCGAAACCATGGAACGCATCGATTTTGAGTTGCACGTGATGAAAACCATGGGTTTTCCGGGTTATTTCTTGATTGTGCAGGATTTTATCAAAGCTGCACGTGACATGAAAGTTTCGGTTGGTCCGGGACGTGGATCGGCTGCCGGTTCGGTGGTAGCGTATTGTTTGCGAATTACTGATATTGATCCGTTAAAATACGATTTGCTGTTCGAGCGTTTTCTCAATCCTGAGCGTATTTCCATGCCCGATATTGATATTGATTTTGATGATGATGGACGTGGACAAGTATTGCGTTGGGTAACCGAAAAATACGGCAAAGAACGTGTGGCGCATATTATTACTTACGGCACTATGGCTACCAAATCGTCCATAAAAGATGTGGCACGAGTTCAAAGATTGCCGCTTGCTGAAGCTGAACGATTGACAAAGCTCATTCCGGATAAATTCCCTCCGGGAGCTGACGGAATAGTACCGGAAATTACAATTGCCAATTGCATAAAATACATTCCTGAGTTGCAAACTGCACGTAATTCCTCCGATCAAAACCTCTCCAGTACGCTGCGCTATGCAGAAATGTTGGAGGGAACCGTTCGACAAACAGGAGTTCATGCCTGCGGCGTGATTATCGGAGCCGACGATTTGACCAATTTAGTTCCGCTCAGTACGGCTGTTGACAAAGAAACCAACGAGGAAATGTTGGTTACGCAATACGAGGGAAAGGTAATTGAAGAAATAGGGTTGATTAAAATGGACTTTTTGGGGCTGAAAACCTTGTCCATTATAAAAGAAGCATTGTCCAATATCAAAAAAACGAAAGGAATCGATTTAGACATTGATGTTATTCCCATTGATGATAAGAAAACCTATCAACTTTTTAGCAAAGGATTGACAGTTGGCACATTCCAGTTTGAATCTGCCGGAATGCAAAAACATTTAATAAATCTCAAACCAACTCAGTTTGAGGATTTAATTGCGATGAATGCCTTGTACCGTCCGGGTCCGATACAATATATTCCCCAATTTATCAACCGCAAGCACGGTCGAGAAAAAATTGAATATCCATTTCCGGAAATGGAGAAAATCCTTAAAGAAACCCACGGAATTACCGTATATCAAGAACAGGTGATGATTTTAAGTCGTACACTGGCAGGCTTTACACGCGGTCAGTCCGATGAGCTGCGCAAGGCTATGGGGAAGAAACTCAAAGACAAAATGGCGCCGTTGAAAATAAAATTCATTGAAGGCTGTGAGAAAAACGGATTTGGACCAAACGAAAAATTAGAACAAATCTGGAGCGACTGGGAAAAATTTGCCGAATACGCTTTTAATAAATCACACGCCACCTGTTATTCGTGGATTGCCTACCAAACGGCTTACCTGAAAGCGCATTATCCGGCAGAGTTTATGGCTGCCAACTTAACGCGCAACAAAGATGACATTGTCGAAGTGGGTAAATTCATGGACGAATGTAAAAACCTCGGCATGAAAGTACTCGGACCGGATGTGAACGAAAGCGATTTGACATTTACTGTTAATGCCGATGGAAATATCCGCTTCGGACTGGGTGGTGTAAAAGGTGTTGGCGAAGGTGCAGTCGAAGCCATTGTGGAAGAACGTAAAGCCAATGGAAAATACAAAAGTATGTTCGATTTGGTGGAACGCGTAAACCTAACTGCCTGCAACAAACGAGCTATGGAAAGTTTGGCTTTGTCAGGCGCTTTTGATAGCTTCAAAGATGTGCGTCGCGAGCAACTTTTTATCGAAAACAGCAAAGGTGAACAGATTTTGGAAACCATTCTACGGTATGGC
>Ga0209540_10001454_pt1 | contig 18044 bp, 15 predicted proteins | sample BarGraIncu01121A_FD_184501 | JGI IMG/M metagenome (GOLD analysis project Ga0209540, IMG submission 184501) | Arctic peat soil microbial communities from Barrow, Alaska - Barrow Graham LP Incubations 011-21A (SPAdes) (version 2) | ecosystem: Environmental > Terrestrial > Soil > Wetlands > Peat... | reverse complement strand
GGTTCTTTAGCTTTAGTCCCAGATAGGTAGTTTGAAGATCAGTCATATTCCTCTGTTTTAGTTTTGCAATTCTCAAATTTGAAGAGTTTAAAGATATAAAAAAGGGAATTTTAAGAACATGATAAATGATTTAAAAAACTGCCATTTAAGTGGCAATTAAAAATGTTGGTTAAATTTGACGCCTAAACGAAACATCTCGGCAATGGAGCTTTTTCACACACTTCTCGACTGGTACATGGCAAACCTTAATTATTTGACGGTTGCTTTGCTTATGCTGATCGAGAGCACTTTCCTGCCTCTCCCGTCTGAAGTTGTGATCCCTTTTGCAGCCTACAAAGCTGCCCAGGGCGATCTGAATGTTTTTTTGGTCGTCATATTCGGAACCATTGGAGCTCTGACAGGATCGCTGATCAATTATACTCTGGCATACTATCTTGGACGACCAATAGTGTACAGCTTTGCAGAATCAAAAGCAGGCCGGTTGTTCCTCCTCTCCAAAGAAAAGATAATGCATGCCGAGGATTATTTTATAAGGAACGGAAAATCTTCAACATTCATCGGGAGGCTGGTTCCGGGTATCCGGCATCTCATTTCAATACCTGCCGGACTTGCAAAGATGAATCTCCGACACTTCATTTTTTACACATTCATCGGGGCAGGGATCTGGAATATAATTCTGGGAATAATCGGCTTCTATTTGTACGGGGTTAGTCAAAAGATCTTCCCTTACCTCGACAAGATCCTGTATACCCTTGGGGCAGTGTTTGTTGTGTACCTGATATACAGAGCTGTAAAAAGCCGAAAAAACAAATCAGCCTGATCTACGGGAGAGTCCTTTTATTATAAATCATCATCGCGGTGAACCGTCGAAGGTGAAAAGGCAGGCAGGCAAACTGCGACATATTCGGCTCCGCCACTGAAAGGAGTGCTGTACTTTAGCCATTCTCCTTTTTCAGTCATTACCGCTTCCCCTTCTGACAATAATATTTCTTCCTTCCTGGTGATAAGCTTAAGCTTTCCCTTAAGAACCAGCGTATATTCATTGAACTCAGGAGTCTGTCCGGGCTCTTCCCATCCCTCCGGGCTCTTCATCATTGCAATGCTAACCTCTGAGGTCTTGCTGTTGACTTTGCCAAAGTACTCTTTGATTATTTTTTCCTTTGTACCTGCTGCTTTGACGATCGATGGTGATTTGATTAATATTGTCATAATAAATCAGTTTTTAGGTTTCTCCGACAGGCTCACTATCTGCACAGGGCCCAGAAGGCCTGAAGGCAGCAATGGTGAGTCGGCTGCATAAAACGGTTGGGTTGTATAAGTATATTTCTTTGTGATGTCAGGCTGCTGATCTCCAATGAGCCTGTTGACCCATAAGTCGGTAACCTTTATTTCAATCAGGTTTTCACCTGCCTTCAATGCATCAGTTATATCTGCGCGGAATGGTTTTTTCCAGACAATTCCGATATTCTTCCCGTTAACGGTGATATCAGCAATATTCTTTACGACACCAAGGTCTATCCATATCCGTTTTCCTTTTGCGAACCAGGTATCGGGTGCCTGAATCTTCTTTGTATAAGTTCCGGTTCCTGAGAAGTATTTTACTCCGGCATCGCTGTTATCGCTCCATGACGAAAGAGTGTCGAGCGTTATCTTTTCAGGAGCACCGCGGTTGGGCTGGAAGACTACATCCCAGGCACCATCGACGGCAGCCAGGTGATTTTCAATTATTTGCGGAGCTGTAAAAGAAGAGCTCCCGGCATTCTTCCGGAACACTACAAATACGGCATCATTTGGCTCAAGGTGAAGCGGTACCATGGTGAGACCTCCCTCAATTTTATAGGATGCCATCTCCATTTTCCCGGTTTCCGGGTGCCATATCTCAGCTGCTTTTCCCTGAATACGAAAATCAGCCTCAAGATTTTCAACCCGGTTGTTCCTGTTATTTACCCAGTAAATATCGGCCTTTGCCAACTTCCGATGCACATATAATAGATTTGTTGTTTCTGAAGGTTTAGTGAACTCAAAGTCAGGTTGAATCTTCATTGCAGCAAGTACTTCTGCCACTGTTAAACCGGCATATACTTTACCCAGACCTACGCTGTTTTCGCCCTTTTCTGTTTTCCAGAGCTGGTTTACAACTCTCTGAAATTCACTTTGGTCGTCGCTGAGGCTTGGTGAATCAACTGGTTTAGGTCCTGCCACAATTGCACCGCTCTCGACCATAGCCTTAATCTTCAGGAGAACTGGCAGCGGCATGCTCTGGCTATTCTGATCCAGAACCAGGAGATGATAGCTCATACCGCCCGGAGTCACAAATGCTCCGTTCTCAAACGACAGAGCATTCAGGATGACATCACTGTTTGCAAAATCATAATTATAGCCGGAAGGTATTTCGGGTAATGTGTTACCGAACAAGGCAGTGATATTATTGTCTTCACCGTAATAATAAATTATATCGGCCACAAATTTTCCCTGCTGAAGCATGAAAGAGTTCCTGGCAAGATAGGTTGTCCATGGTTTTGCTTCTTCTGCCCATGTCTCATGTCTGGTAAACCACTGACCATAAGGTCCGAGGCCAAGACCTGGAATTTTATCAGAAACTGGTTGATGGACGGAAGTATGTATGACAAAGCGGTTTAATCCGTTAGCCAGCTCCATATCAGCTGTGGGTTTCAGTCTTTCAGGAGAGAAAGCCCATGTATTGCCGCGTGCGGTCATCGATTCGGCTGCGACAAGGTTCTGTCCATAGATATGTGCGACAGATGCTGACTCGCGCACATCAGCCTTATAAACAGTTGCTACAACTGATTTTTCATCTCCTTCAGCGCCACCCGGAGTCCATGTGGCACTCATCGGAATATCGGCTTTGCGCTTGACCTCCATGCCATCGCCTATAAAAGCACGGCCGCCTTCGTGCGATTCGGTATAGCGTCCCATTCCCCGGCTGTGAAGTATATCAGTCAGCTGGTCATAATGATTTTCTGCCGTGAGATCACCGATGGTTTTCCTGAAGTCGCAGAGGAAGCGTTCGCTGGCCTCTGAACTCTCAACAATACGGCCGGTAAGGACAGGAAGCCATGGAAGCAGATCATAACCGCGTCGTTTTGAAAATTCAGTCATCATGCTGTCGGTCCAGTTCTGTACACCTGCTTCCCAGCTGTCGGTAATAATATATTTAAGTCCTCTCTTGCCCATCAGGCCTCCCGTAGCATTTTTGTACTGGTCAAGATAATTATCAAAATAAGCTTTTACATAGCCGGCATTCAGCTTGTCGACTTCGAGCCCTGTTGCTTCAGGAGAGGCGGGTGAATTCTGATGACCCGTAAGGGAATAGCCGAATCGCAGGATCGTCCAGCGACCGGCAGGCGGATTCCAGTCAAGCGTTCCATCCGGTTTCATCATGGTTGTAAGGTCGATTATTTCCGACTTATTAATAGCTTCATTTTCAGGAATTGATGTCATTCCAAGCTTATATAGTCTGGCTGCAGATGTAAAACCTGCCTTATCTTCGAAACGGTTAACGAGAGCAACCGGGTGCAGGACAATTTCTGCAACATTGATTCCCGAAGGTTGAGCTGGCTGGGGAGGAGTAGTGGCTTTTGAAATAGCCGGAGCTCCCGGCATTACAGGTGGCACCAGGGTTTTGAAAGTTATCCGGAAAAACCTGGCAGAGACAGGTGCGAAAGTAAATGTGTTTTGAATCGCACCTCCCTGAGGCATATCAAGTACTGATTTAAACTGCCTTCCATTGTCTGATGCTTCAAGTGATCTTATGGCAACCTGTCCCCGCGATCCGGGGAAGCTCATGCCGGTTTCAGTATTGAATATTGTCAATGACTGGATTGTTTCAGCTTTTTTAAATTCAAACTGGATCCAGGCCTTCTGATCGGGTTTTGCAGCCGGGAGAAGGGTCGATCCTGAAAGATCGCCATCGGTAAGCGCTTTGAGATCAAACTTTCCTCCGCTCGAACTGACCTTTACGCCTAATTCTGAAAGCGACAGATCATTATCAGGAATTTTAAAGGCAACAACAGCTGCATCGGCATAAAATTCAGGGATCTTCTGCGATGGGTCGCTTCTTGAGAATCCGCCGGCAATATTCTGAAACCTACCTGTGGTTGATGGAGGCTTGGGTAATGTATCGCTGAAAGGTTTTCCTCCCTCTATCCTGGTTTCGCTCCATACAACTTTTTTCATTGCCTGTGAAGGAGGAACCCATGGACCACCGCTTTCGCTCCACCCTGGCGAACCTGCAATTGCCATCTCAAGCCCGAGGGAGTCAGCCAGTTTCGTTGTAAAGAGAAATGCATCCTTCCATTCGGGTGTCATAAATATCAGACGTTTTGGAACTATCTGGGGAGAGGAGAGACCGGCATCAAAATTCTGAAAGCCTCCTACGCCAATACGCTTCATCCATTCGAGGTCAGCCCTTATTCCTTCCTTGCTGATGTTTCCATTCATCCAGTGCCACCATACGCGGGGCTTTGCACTTTCAGGTGGATTACGGAATCCTTTTTCCAGATTTGCCCCTGATTCTCTCGATGGGCCTGAACAATTAATCAAAAATGTACTTGCAACTGCGAATACAATAATAAGTCCCTGTGCCAAATTTTTTTTCAGGCTTCCAGATATAACATTCATCGTATATGAGATTTTAAATGTGCTAATTAATGTATGTGGCCCCTCATGGTTTTATTGTTTCCAATGTTGATGCAAGCCATTTTTCTGCAAGAGAAGGCCATGTTTCAGCAGCCGGATTGCCGGGCCTTAGTCCACTATTTCGGCCTTGTCAAATTTCTGTGACTGGAAGCTGACTCCTGAATGCCTGACCCTGTTGACGCCTTTTCCGCCGAAGAATCCCCAGCCTCCGCTGCCAAGCAGAAACCCCAGGGCATAAAGTCCGCCGTTATTGTTCTGGGCGTACATGGTTATCTTATTGTTGAATAGCATACCTATGAAATCGAAAGGCGCAATGAATCCATGCCACAGCCCTCCGAAAAAACCATAGGTATGACCTGAAAGGCAGGTACTTACAGCTTCGCTTTCGGCACATCCGGTGAGGATAACCACAGCTATTAAAAATGATAATAACAACAATCCTTTTTCAAGCCTGAGTGTTTTCATAGAAAGTATATCATTAGGTTATTCAAAAAAAATCAGAATAAGTTCAAATCGACTGGCTTGCCTGAAAACTTCTTTTCATGGTCGAGCAGCCATTTTTTTCTTTCAAGACCGCCTCCGTAACCAACAAGATGACCATCAGAACCTATTACCCTGTGACATGGAATTATGATAGCCAGCCTGTTTGCTCCATTGGCTTGCGCAACTGCCCTTACTGACAACGGGTTTTTAAGCAGATCGGCCTGTTCCTGGTACGTTCTTGTCGATCCGTATGGGATCTTCAGCAATTCTTTCCAGACAGCCTGCTGAAATTCTGTTCCCGGCGTAAGCAAGTGGAGGGAGAACTCCATTCTCTTCCCCTTAAAATATTCCTTCAGTTGCCTTTTAAGCATTCTCAGATGCCTGTTGCTGCCTTCTATTATTGTCGTTTCGTGGAGGCCGGCAATCTCTTCCATCTGTGTCGATAGTGTTTTACGGTCGGAGAACTCAAGAAGACAAATTCCGTCTTTTGTAGCTCCTGCGACCATCTCTCCAATTGGAGTTTCAATTATAGTTTTCTTAATCATAGACCCACCCCCAACCCTCCGCAAGGCGGAGGGAATTAGATTATTATAACTTTTATTGCCTGGAAAATCTCTCTGAAGTTGATTTTATATACTTTATGTTCCTGAATCTCATTGCCGACCAGTCATCATCGATTGAAACCAACCTGATCCCGTAAAGCCCTGCATCGTTCAGGGATTTCCAGCCGCGGTCCCGTTCCGGGCCTGTAGTATATTTCTTCGATGTCTTTTTAGGGTAACAGAACCATAATATACCATCGGCAGTAAGATTATGCAGGGTCCTTGGTCCATAATTTTCAACTTCTGCAACTGACCTGACGAAGACCATAATGAACTCATATGGGCACCTCTGGTCAATTTCCCTGTCAATTATGATGTCGTTCAGCTCTTTAGTCAACTCAGCAAGAAAAATTTCCTCGGCATTTATAATTGCGATTCTCTTGTTTCCCTTGTAATTAAGCTTCTTCAGGAGGTCTTTCATGATCGGGGCTTGATTCAGGAGCTAATTTAACAAAAAATTGAAATAGATGAAAAATGTTTTATCTTTGTGGTCACAGAAAATGGGGTGCCTTAATACTACGGGCTGAGATCATACCCTTAAACCTGATCCGGATAATGCCGGCGGAGGGAACCAAGAGTATCATGAGTATCAGCTAATTAAAAGCAACCTTATTTTCAGTAGTTTAATATAAATTGACTATGAGGCTTAAAATTGTTTTGCTTTTATTTGCCAGTGTTGCAATAATGTCAGATGCTTTCGGATTCCAGGAAAAAAGTAATGTCGTAAGTGGGAGAGTAACTGATGAATCTGGAAATCCCCTGGCTGGTGCTGGCATTGTTATCGAAAATGGATTTTTGGGGGTACACAGCAATCCCGACGGCTACTACGTACTTTCAGGACTGAAAACAGGCATTTACAGGATCCGTTTCTCCTTTATGGGTTATGAAACAAAGACGGTTGAGGCAAACGTTGACGGAGAATCAGTTGTGAATGTTACCCTGGTTCAGAAACCGCTTGAGGCTGGTGAGGTAATAGTCAATGCGACACGGGCAGGAGAACATTCGCCTCTTGCTTACGTAACAATCGGGAATGAGGCTCTGAAAAATCAGAACACCGGGCAGGATATTCCGTATATTCTTGGCATGACCCCTTCGCTTGTGGAGACGTCTGAGGCCGGCACAGGGATAGGCTATACAAGTCTTCGTATCCGCGGCACTGATGCAAGCAGGATAAATGTCACTATCGACGGCATACCTCTTAACGATCCCGAATCACAGCAGGTGTTCTGGGTAGACCTTCCCGACCTGGCATCTTCGACCGACAATATCCAGGTACAACGGGGTGCAGGCACTTCGTCAAACGGCGCAGCAGCATTTGGTGCAACTGTAAGCATTCAGACAAAAAGTCCCGAAAATGAACCGTTCGCTCAGATCAGCACATCATATGGCTCTTACAATACCATAAAGAACACAGTGACTGCCGCCACAGGTCTTCTTGCGAATAAGTTTGCATTTATGCTGAGGCTTTCCCAGCTTCACAGCGATGGTTATATCAGGAGAACCTGGTCGGATCATAAGTCGGCTTACCTGAGCGGAGTCTACAGAAACGGAAGGTCGAGGTTACAGGCCAATATAATCCTTGGCGAAGAGCATACAGGCATCAGCTGGTGGGGTGTCCCGAAGGAGATGCTTTCGGTTGACAGACGATATAACCCGGCCGGGGAATACACGGATGAAGCTGGTATTACGAGGTACTACAATAATGAATCTGACAATTATTTTCAAAACCATTACCAGCTTCTTTACAGTCTCAGGATAAATGAATCTTTGAACTTCAATGCTGCGCTGCATTATACAACTGGTGAGGGATATTATGAAGAATATAAGGATGATGATGCACTTTCAGCATACGGTCTTCCCGATATGACAATCGGAGATTCAACCATTTCATCGACAGATCTTATAAGGAGGAAATGGATGAAGAACGATTTTTCAGGACTGGTATGGTCCTTAAAATATAAGAGAGAGAAGCTGGAGGCTGTCATCGGAGGAGGTGCAAATTATTATTACGGAAATCATTTTGGCAGGATAATATGGATGAGAAATGCCGGAAACCTTGAAAAGGATTACCAATGGTATCTTGGACATGGAGCTAAAGGCGAAATAAGCCTTTATGGTAAGGCAGATTATTCATTAACCGATAAAATTTCACTTTTCGGTGATCTTCAGTACAGGTTTATACATTATAATATTAATGGTATTGATGATGATCTTAAAGTTTTGAATTCAGATCATAAATATGGTTTTTTCAATCCCAAAGCAGGACTCTTCTTCTCAATTACGCCTAACCAGGATGCATTTCTCTCATTTTCGGTTGCCAACCGTGAACCCACCCGTTCTGATTTTACAGAGGCAGCCGGTGACCCTGCTGCTACTCCCCGGCCTGAAACATTGTACGACTCCGAGCTGGGATATAAGATAAGGGGCAATAATTATTCCCTCGGCATAAGCCTTTATGACATGTACTATAAAGACCAGCTTGTTCCGACCGGTGAACTGAGCAACACCGGCTATCCGATAATGACAAATGTCGCAAAAAGCAATCGTATGGGTGCTGAATTTACAGCCGCGATAAAGCCGGCAGAGTTTTTCAGCTGGAATTTCAGCCTGACGGTAAGCAGGAATAAGATCCTGAATTTCACAGAATATTATACAGATTATATTACAAATGACTCGTTACTGGTTTATAAAAGTAAAAAGCTCGGGACAGTCGATATTGCATATTCACCCGGTTTAACCGGCTCCAGCGATATGAATTTCAGGGTATTCAGAAACCTTGAGATGCACTTGATCAGTAAATATGTCGGTAGTCAGTATTTTGATAATACAATGAGCCGTGACCGCATGATAGATCCATATTTTGTCAATAACGTGATGGTGAACTTCACTCCTGCAATTAAGGGATTAAAAAACGCCGAACTCCAGTTACTGGTAAACAATATCTTTAACGCAAAGTATGAAAGCAATGCCTATGGCGGAAACTGGTATGAGGACGGGAAAGAATACACCTGGTCGTATTATTTCCCGCAGGCAGGAAGAAATTTCATGTTGAAAGCGAGCTTTACATTCTAATTAAGCTTGATTGAATGGGTATTTTTAACTGGATATCAAATAATTACATTGAGATTTTCGGAGCTGTCACCGGGATATTGTATGTTTTTCTCGAGATAAAACAGAACCTGTGGCTCTGGCCTGTGGGCATAATAACCTCAGCAGTTTATATATGGGTATTTTTCACGGGAAAGCTTTACGCCGACACGAGCCTCCAGGGTTATTATCTGGTTATAAGCGTGTTGGGATGGTATTGGTGGATTAAAGGCGCAGGGCTCAGGGCCCACGGCAATAAATCCCCCTTTGGAGGGGGCGAGGGGGATGTAGACAAAAAGCCGATTCCAGAGAAATTAATAGTCCATAGGATTAATTTAAAGACAGGAATTGTGCTTGCAGCGGTTTTGTGTGTATTATATTTTGTTTTATGGTTCGTTCTTTCACATCTGACTGATTCACCTGTTCCTGCTGCCGACTCATTTATTACATCTCTTTCAATAGTCGCAACATGGATGCTTGCCAGGAAGATTTATGAGCACTGGTACCTTTGGATCGTCGTCGATGCATTTGCTTCAGTGCTGTTTATTACGAGACACCTCTACCCGACAGTAATATTATATATTGTATTTTGTGCAATGTCGTTTGCCGGGCTGATCGAATGGAAGAAATCTTTAACAAAACAATAGTTTTATAAAATGTCTAACGCAGTTATAGTTGCCGACGGTTCATTCCCGGTTCACCCGATACCTCTCGAGATCCTGGACAAGGCTGAAGTGATCGTATGTTGTGACGGCGGTGTGGAGAATCTTGTCGGATATGGGTTGAAACCGGATGCAATCGTCGGAGATATGGATTCGCTCAGTGATGTTCTTAAAGACATGTTTGCCGACAGAATATATGTCGACAACGGAAAGGAGACCAATGACCTTACAAAAACCGTCCTGTGGTGCCATGAATCCGGTTATGATGACCTGGTGATCATTGGAGCGGGAGGTAAGCGGGAAGATCATACAATCGGCAACATTTCGCTGCTCGTGGAATATGCTAAAATTGTAAAAGTAAAAATGGTAACTGATTCCGGCATATTCCTGCCATTTATGACCAGCTGTAGAATAGGATCATTAAAAGGTCAGCAGGTCTCAGTCTTTTCCATCTGTCCCGGAACCGAAATTACATCAACGGGTCTACTTTATCCGTTAAATAACCGCAAGCTTAACAACTGGTGGGAAGGGACGCTTAATGAGGCTACCGGTGATTCAATCGAACTCAAATTTACAGGAGGTCCTGTTCTAGTGTTCCTTAAATTCATTTAGGTTGACCTACCCTACCTCCTCCTTCACCAGCGTTATCAGCTGCACCCTGCTCTTTACGTTGGTTTTAATATAGATCCGGTGAGTATGATCCTTTACAGTCTGAAGGCTGATGAATAATTTTTCAGAAATCTCCTTGTTGCTGAGGCCGTTGCAGATTTCCCGGATAATGTCCCTTTCTCGGAGTGAAACTTCAAACTTTCTGTAGAAATCATCCAGAGAAATTTCGACTCCCGGTTCGGATGACAATCCTGATACAAGAGTTCCGTAGCTGAGGTACACTGGCAGGAAAACATTTCCCGTGAAAAAGGTGAAAATGAAAATTACAGCAAGCCACTCCTGCCCGTTATAAAAGACAAGTGGCAGGCACTGTACTATCATAATCATGAATAATGAAGGTGTAATAATTTTCCTGTCGTAATCGTGGATGATGGCACGGCCTTTCAGAGGAAGGTGAATAAGGTATGCTCCTATAAAAGAGATGACGAGGTTCATTATTATATAATACTCCCTTATGAGGGAAGCAGGCTTCAATGTATTTTCCCTGGTGGTAAAATATCCGACTGTTGCCAGGAGGGTGAAATTGACGAAAAGAAAGAGAAAAATGAACCTGTTGCTGTTTTTTCTGCCTGATAACCCCGCCGAGAATCTTATCAGCATCAGCCAGGCAAAGACAAGGAAAGGGAGGCCAAGAAGAATAGAGATATCGGTAAACTTCGACATCTGATCAAGGGTAAAAAAGTCTGCCAGAAATGTTTTGATAATTACCTGTCCCCAAATACCGTAAAAGCCGAAAGTAAATATGAATACCTGGAAATATAGCAATGATGAGAAGAGATCTGATTTTGACCTGTTTTTTAGGCGTGATGACAGTATGATCCCAAGCGCTGCCATTGCAACCGATACAATGAAAATTATGTAGAACAGGTACTTCAGCATATTATAAAAGTATTAAAAACTTTTAAACTGAATAAAAGTAAACACTACTAAAGTTTGTCACTGCATACTTAAGTAGGGAAATCAAAATTCACTACTATAGTATGACGCCCGTGGAAAATCAGCGGTTTACATTTGCTTCACAATTGGGTATCAACTTAAAACTTAATAAACTTAAGAAATGGAAACAAACAATGATTACAGATTAAGGCCCTCTTTCGGTGACAGCTTCGGAACCGGATGGAGTGTAATGTGGGACAATTTTCTAAGGCTCTTCCTTGTTGTTCTGGTTGTAGCAATTTTATCCGGGCCAACAAAAATATTCCATATGAATTTTAATGGATCAGATTTACATAATCTGCCATTTGACTGGCATGGACACTGGGGACATGATTTAATAAGTCTTGCTCCGCTGGGTCTGCTTGCCGGTTTTTTTGGACTGCTTGCCCTGCTCTACTCTTTTCTTGCATTGCCCGTTATCGAATTTGGCAGCAAAATGATCTTTGTCCAGGCAGTACGGAAGATCAAACCCGATTTTGAACTGCTGCTAAAAGGTTTCTGGGAGAATTACCTTAACATTATCCTTGCAAATCTGCTGGTGGTTGCTCTGGTCATCCTCGGATGTATTGCCCTGATCATTCCCGGGATTATTATCGGATGCAGGCTGGTATTTGTCTCATATCTCGTAATGGATAAAAAGCTTGACCCGATTGAGGCGGTCGAGCAAAGCTGGAAGCTAACCCGCGGACACGGCTGGACCATATTCTTTATGGGCTTTGTCTCCATATTCATCGTTATTTTCGGGCTGATTCTTATGATCGTTGGTATATTCCCGGCAATAATGTGGGTATCGAGCTCTTTTGCATCGCTTTACCAGTCTGTTATTAATGAAACGGAAAAGCCTGCAGAACCTGCAACTGTACAAGCATAAAACTTTATTTGACATGGTAAGTACCTTATTCTTATCTGATATTATTGATATAGTCTTTGCTTTCGGAATAAAAATTTGTATAATTTTATAGTTCATTCTTAAAATTTTTAAAAATGAAAACGAGAGCAATACTTTTATCTGTAATGATGGTTTTCTTAGTTCCGGTTGTCTCAAATGCACAACTAGGGAACATGATCAGGAATAAGGCTTCAAAGGTCCTCAATGCCGGTACTAAAACTCTTAATAAGGAGGTGGATCACAAGATTGACAGCACTGCCCAGAAGAAAACGCAGGATGAAATTGATAAAAAAAACCAGGAAATAGAGCAGAACAAGAGCCAGAATGCACAATCGGGTCAGACAGAAGGAAGCCAGGCTGAAGGAACCCAGACAGGCAGCAGCGAATCCAAAGGGTTCAACATCGGAGGCTTAATGGGCGGAAAAATCACTTCAAAATATAATGAATCATATTCCTTCACCAGCAGGATCTTCCAGCAGATGGAGATGTACGACAAGAAAGACAAAGTGACTAAAATGGATTATTACATCTATTTCAGTGAAGCTAATCCGATCATGGGAATTGAAACTAAAATTGAAGGCACTTCCGATCAGGGCGACCAGGTTGCGATGAATTCATCAGTAGTAATCGACGGACCGAATAAGTCATATATAACAATGACGGATGTCAATAATATGAAGATGGGATTCATAAGCGCTATACCAGATGAGAACAGCCAGGCCCAGGCCAGCGGAAAAACCAAAACACCTCCGGTAATTGCAAAAACCGGGAAGACAAAGGTCATCGCTGGTTATAAGTGTGATGAATACACTTATAAGGATGCGGATAACAAGAAGCATGGCAGCATCTGGGCAACCAAGGACCTGAAGCTCAATATAAATAAAAGTGCTTTCTCAAAGGCAGGGATGCGTTCATATTATGGCAATACCGAGCTCGAGAATAGCGCATCTCTTGCCATGGAACAATACAACGACAAGGATGAACTTGAACTCAAATCTGACACAAAAGAAGTTAACCTGTCATTCAGCCATTCTATCTCAACTACAGGATATAATTTCCGCCAGATGAACTTCAACCAGGCCGGAGGACAGCAGAAGAAGTAGACCCCCGGCCATCAACCTCTCGATAGTTATCGGGATGGTTGATGGCCTGCCCCCTAAAGGGGGCCTGATTCAGTTAGTGCTTAAAAAACATAGTGTTAGCCCCCCTTCAGGGGGGATGGGGGGTTAAATCTTTTCCAGTTTGGCAAACCTGAGAAGCAGCTTTTTCCTGCCATCGTTTTCAAAATCAACCGAAGCTGTAGTATTTGGAACTTCTCCTTCAATGGAAATAATAACACCACTTCCAAACCTTACATGCCTGACATTATCTCCAACGGAAAACTTTGAAGGATCACTCATTATGAACGGAGTAGCTTCAGGGCTTGTCTGTCCTGAGAGTTTCTTAAGCCTGGCGGGTGGTTTGTAAGATATCTGATCCTCGCGGGTTTGCACAGGTTTATCAGGCGATCCTCCTTTCGAAGTGAATGGTTTTCCTTCTGTCTGCGGGTAATGAACAAGCTTCGGATCCAGTTCGCGAAGAAATCTGCTTGGATTGCTTCTTTCAAGGTTTCCCCATTTATACCTGTTCAGTGCGTAGCTGAGCGTAGCCTGTTTTTCGGTCCTGGTAAGTGCGACATAGAAGAGCCGCCTCTCTTCTTCAAGTTCGCGTGAACTTCCCGACGACATGGGAGAGGGGAACAGGGTATCCTCCATACCTACGATATAAACATGCTTGAATTCCAGTCCTTTAGCCGAATGCATTGTCATGAGCGTGACCTTGTTCCGGTCTTCCTCCTTCTCATTATCCTGGTCTGTAAGAAGAGCTACATTGGCGAGATATGCCTCAAGAGTGGATGGTTCACCGTTGGTCTCGGCTGCTTCAGTAAAAATCTTGATTGCATTCAGGAGCTCCTCCATGTTCTCGTAGCGGCTTATCTCTTCAGGCAGTCTCCCGTCCTTTAGCTCCTTCATGATACCTGATCCTAATGCTATTTCCTTTGCCTTTGAATAAGCGTCCGCCTTATCCATGTTCAAGGACAGACCGTTTATTAAGCTTACATAATCAGTAAGCTTTTTTGCTGTCCCGGCATTGAATTGCCCGGGATAGCTTCCTGCCTTGCCAATGATCTCCCAGGCGGCGATATTCATCTCAGCAGACAATGCAAAGATCTTTTCAATTGTTGTATCACCGATTCCCCGTTTGGGATAATTGACCGACCTTTTAAGAGCCTCTTCATCTTCATGATTAATGATCATCCTGAAGTATGCAAGGATATCTTTTATTTCCTTACGCTCGTAAAACGACAGGCCTCCATAAATCTTATATGGTATGTTTTTACGTCTTAATGTCTCTTCAAAGATCCTGCTCTGCGCATTTGTCCTGTAAAGTATTGCGAAATCGTTCCATTTGAGCTGCTGTGAAAGGCTTTTATCGAGAATGTCTGAGGCAACTATAAAACCCTCTTCAGTGTCAGTAATTGCCTGGATTATATTTATTTTCTCCCCGGGTTCATTTTTTGAGAAGACATTTTTATGGATCTGGCCTTCATTATTGGCAATGATCGTATTGGCAGCATTCACTATTGTCTGGGTTGACCTGTAGTTTTGTTCGAGCTTATAAAGCTGGTAATCGCTGTAATCGTTTTTGAATTCGAGAATATTTTCGATCCTTGCGCCCCGGAATGAATAGATGCTCTGGGCATCATCGCCTACAACACAAAGATTATGATGGATGGCTGCGAGCTTTTTGACAATCAGGTACTGTGCATAATTGGTATCCTGGTACTCATCAACAAGAATGTAGCTGAACCGCTCCTGGTAAATAGCCAGCGCATCAGGGAAATCACGGAAAAGGATATTGGTATTCATCAGAAGGTCGTCAAAATCCATGGCATTTGCCCTGAAGCACCTCGATGCATAAATCTTGTATATCTCAGACATAAGCGGTATCCGGCTCGATTTATTATATTCCTGCATTGAGAGGTCAGCAGCATACATGTTTGCGCTTATGAGGTTATTTTTGGCCGCAGAAATGCGCGATGCAAGCAGCGATGGCTTATAAAAATTGTCATCGAGATTCAGCTCTCTGATGATTGCCCTGATAAGGCTTTTTGAATCGGCAGAGTCATAAATCGTAAAATTAGATTTGAATCCGAGCCTGTCGCCCTCAATTCTCAGTATCCTGGCAAATATAGAGTGGAAAGTACCCATCCAGAGGTACCTGGCTATTTCCGGTCCTGCGATCCTGGCAATTCTCTCCTTCATCGCACCGGCAGCCTTATTCGTAAATGTAAGCGCAAGAATGTTTTTTGCCGGTACCCCTTTCTGAAGCAGATGAGCTATTCGATAGGTTAGTACCCTTGTCTTGCCAGCGCCTGCTCCCGCTATTACAAGTGAGGGACCATCAGTATTAATAACTGCCTGCTGCTGAGCTTCGTTCAGATCGTTAAGGTAATTATAAGCCATTTATTATGAATTACAGCGTACCGGGTGCGGCAAAATTAACAAATACAACCTCAGGGAGAGAAAAAGTTGGAAAATTATAAGGAATATTTATCAACAGTAGAAACAAGGATGTAATACAAAATTTCTCTTGAGAGATCAGCAGTATATATTATATAGTATACCCTTATTTTTATTATACTTGCGGAGGATTATACAAATAATGACACTGATTCCGTTATTGTAATAAATTTCAATTTGCCTGTGCGTTTCTGGTTTTCGACACTTCTGATCCTGGTCCCATTTTCACTGATGGCACAACTGACTGCGCCCGGAAGCAATGCAATCAGATATGTCACCTACAATTCCATAACCGGAAGGAAAGACCAGGCTTTTTTCTATTGCAATGCTCTCGGAACCGAGCGTGGCACTATGTCAGCTTCCAGATCCGGACATGCAGGGAACCGTATCTTCACATGGAACAAATGGAATGACCTTACAACCAGCTTCAGTACTTTTATACAGACCGACACGGGGGTCTCTTCTTCAACAATAAACAACCTCACTGAGGGTGGATATAAGGTTGACATAGACAGTTCAGGAATATATGATACTTCTATGGTGGGATGGATATTTTTCGACAAGCCTCCTGTTGCCGCAGCCTCACTGGCCCAGCAGCTTTGCTACAGAGTTGCATTGAACGGGGATACTGCAGCTAAGATTGATAAGTTCATATACAAGGATATAAATACAGGCGCATCGCTTTCGCTGAATAATGAATTGACCTACAGGTGGAGTTCTGACCCCATTTCTTTCATCCCGGCTCCTGATGCATCACTGAATCCTATTATTCAGAACTACCCGCCCGAACCACCCTTTATAAATTACAATCTCCCTCTTGAGGATGTAACATACAAGCTTACGGTATCTACCCTCGGCTGCAGCAGCCAGTCATCATTTCTATATCATTCCATTCATGTGAAGGCCGACTTTGAAGCTTATCCGGTTGAAGGTGAAGCTCCTCTTGAAGTAACCTTTACAAATAAGTCAGTGCGAGGCAATATTTATACCTGGGAATTTGGTGACAAGACTGAATCTTCACTTGAGACCCCTGACCCTCATAAATATAATGTGCCGGGGAAATATTCAGTAACCCTTATCATAGAGAGCACCCTTCACTGCATAGACTCTTTGAGAATGGACAGCCTGATATCTGTAGAGCCCTCAGCCCTTGATATTCCCAATGCCTTTACTCCGAATGATGATGGAATGAATGACAGGTTCATGGTTTATAGCAAGTCGCTCAGGTATGTAAGCATGGAGATTTACAGCCAGTCAGGATTAAAAGTTTATGGCTTCAGTGGCGAAGGTGATGTGCTTGAGAACTGGAAAGGATGGGATGGCAACATAAATAACTCCTCTGTAAAGGCAAGCATTGGCATATATTATTATGTCATCCGCGCTCTGGGCTGGGATGATGTCAACTATAACAGCAAGAAATACAGTGGATTTGTTTACTTGTACCGATAGACAGAGGCTAAAGAAAGGAAAGCTTTAAAGGCTTTAAAAGCTGTAAAGGCTAAAAAAGCTTTAAATAGATAATAGTTAAACCTTTAAAGCATCTATCGCTTCTAAAGCTTCTATAGCTTTTTCTTACTTTGCACCTTACTTCATACCATTAATTTGCCCTTCAGAATTGTTATTGCCTGCCCCGACACTTCAACCCTGTTACCGATAATTTCAACTTTCAGAATCCCTCCCCGTTTCGAAACCTGGTGAGAGACCAAACGTGATTTTCCGGTTTTTTCTTTCCAGAAGGGAGCAAGGGCACAGTGTGCGGATCCCGTTACCGGATCTTCATCTATTCCCAGTGCAGGCGCAAAGCACCGGACACAAAAATCAAAATTATTGTCATCCGAAGGAGCAGTTACAATAAGGTCGCCATAACCTGATTTTTTTAGAATGCTGAAATCGGGCTTCATTGCACGAACACTCTTCTCATCCTTCAGAAGAACGAGCTTCCATCCGTGTCCTGTATTATATAGTTCTGACGGAACAACACCAAGAATATCCTTTATTCCGGATGGAATATTGAGAGGTTCACTTGGATATGAGGGGAAGTTCATGATAATCCAGCTGCCTGATTTCCTGACGAGAAGCTTCCCGGCCTTTGAACTGAAAGTTATCTCTTCATTTTTGGATGCAATGCCTGTCTCGAAGAATATGTGCCCCGTAGAGAGAGTCGCATGTCCGCAAAGAGGAATCTCTGCTGCAGGAGTGAAAAATCTGATTGTCGATTCCTTTTTACCCGGCAATACAAATGATGTCTCTGATAAATTCATCTCTGCAGCAACACTCTGCATCCATGAGTCCGGCATCTCTTTCTCAAGAATGCAGACAGCAGCTGGATTACCTTTAAATGCTTCTGAGGTAAAAGCATCGACATGGTAAATAATCTTTGGTTTCGTCATATCCTATTGTATAATAATTTTGCGGCTCATTTATTTGCCCCCCATCCCCCCTGAAGGGGGGCTAATACTCTGAATACAGGATTTACTTCCTAATATCCAGTGAT
>Ga0209540_10001452_pt1 | contig 18057 bp, 15 predicted proteins | sample BarGraIncu01121A_FD_184501 | JGI IMG/M metagenome (GOLD analysis project Ga0209540, IMG submission 184501) | Arctic peat soil microbial communities from Barrow, Alaska - Barrow Graham LP Incubations 011-21A (SPAdes) (version 2) | ecosystem: Environmental > Terrestrial > Soil > Wetlands > Peat... | reverse complement strand
TCGCCGTGCGCGCATAATTGAAATCATCGTAGCCTGTTAGAATAATTACACGGGTACCGTGCCCTGCTTCTGCAATAAGACCGGCTAACTGCAGTCCGCTGACAAAAGGCATACAGATATCCGTGATCACAAGATCCGGAAGTAATTCAGAGTATTTTTCAGCTGCTTCCCTGCCGTCCTCACAGACAGCAACCACTTCAAAGTCGCAGGCAGCAAAATCAATGCTCCTCATAATGGCATCCCGGGCCAGCGGTTCATCCTCGACAATCATCAGTTTGTACATAGGTAATATTCCCTCAAACATGCAGAAGACTTTTGCGCAAGCGGTAGAGTTTTATAGCTTTCCTGATTATATTAACAGAAAAACGAATTCCATCTTAGTGTTTTGACGTGTTCTTATCAAAAATATGCTGCATCCGACAGTACAACAGAAGCTGCGGAAGATAACAAAGTCCAAAAAGGCATCAAAACAACAAAAACGACTGCGGCTCCAATGAGCGAAAAAATACAGGTATATAAAAATATGCCAGTATCCGATTCATTTTTTCGTCTACTCATACGGCTTCTGATGCATCATAAGCAGAAACCAATGCCAGCAGTACTATCATAGTCAATGTAATATGTGAAAGATTCCAAAGTATCCTCATGACACATTTAACCCCTGCAGTCAGGGCGCCTTCACCGAGATCAGCATAAATGCGGTGGTGTTGTCACGTTCATTCGCATAGTTTACCACATAATCCGTATAGCGGTAATTATCCATATCGACCCGTCTCTGTATTCCGTTGGTATAGATCCCGCAATCGGACATCGGATAGAGCTCCGCGCCGCTTGAAGTAATCATCCCATATTTTCCCGAAGAATCGATTACGACGAGTGTGTCACCCTGCGACGTACAGTCAATCATATCCGTATAGGGTCCGACCTTGACAAAATGATAACTCGGATCGACGAAATAGGCATAATGATCCCCGTCCGCATAGAAGATCGCATGGGATTCGATCAACATAAACTTGTATTTGTCTTCAATGACAACATTGCCCTTGCGATCGAGCAGCCCCTCCGTCTCGTCGTCGCCGCCCGTGAAGAGCCATCCGTTTGATTCCGGAATAAAATACGGGATGAATATGCCGGGAGATGTCTCGAATACGGTCTTTCCAGCCGAATCAACGACGATGGTCCGTCCGTCTTTTGCCATGGCGGCGACCTCTTTGTCTCCCGAGAATGTCAGCCAGTGACTGTATACAGGTTCCAGAATCTCTTTGCCGTCCCTGTTAAGAACGCCGGATTCATAAGCAGCCTCATCGCCGGACATGCGCACGATATAGAAATCGCCCTGCGTGATGATGTATGGATAGGAACAGGGCACAATCGTCTCGCCGGTGATCGTCGAAAGGATCCCACCCATACCGTCCCTGTACATAATCGCCCGGGTTAAGTCACTGCGTATCATATAAATCGAATCATAAGCGGGCGTAACCAGGACTTTTCCTGTTTTAAGATCCATCACTCCCCACAGGACCGCATCGTCCGAATAGGAGATCGAGCTGGAACCCTTATAATACGCGGAGTAGTACCGGACGGTATCATCCACGGTGTACTTGATTTTCCCGTCTTGCTTCGAACTCGTAAACTTATTAAAAATGGAGCTTTTCACGAAGAGAATATATCCTTCCGGTGCGACATCGGCTATTTCTCGTTCCTGAAAATCGAGGACAACGTTTCCGTCGCAGTCATATACGGCATACATGCCCCACTCATCGGTTACCACAAGATATTTGTCACAGCACATGGTAATGTCCGCATATACGGGTTCGAAAAGGATATTCCCCTTTGAATCCATCAGGCCCCTTTTGCCGTCCTTCACGAAAACACAGCGGTCATCGGTAAAACCGTCTTCAATTTCCTGAAACGCGGGCGCGATCACCATCTCGCCGCTCGTATTGATAAACCCGTAAAGACCGCCGGACTTAACCGCAGCCAACCCGCCCGAAAACGGCATGGCGTCCTGGTATAACGGCGGCACGACTTCTTTACCGCTCTCGTCCACATAGCCCCATAAGCCGTGATGGCGATATCTTGCAAGGTCATCCTCCGTAAATAAGTCCAGATATTCATATTTCGGCTGAACAACGATTTTACCGGTTACGGAGATCATCCCGAACAGCTCGGTACCGGACGCGTAGTCCGGGAACGGTATCGGTGCCGCCGTCGGTGTCGGTGCCGCCGTTGGTGTCGGTACTGCCGTCGGAACGGTCTCCTGCATTGCGGTTGATTCAGATGCAGAGGGGACTGCCGTACTGATATTCGAGTCTTCCGATACGCTGTCCGTCTGAACCGCGGTCCCGCCGGCACCGGAAGATACCTTCGGCGCATTCGAAGAACAGCCCGCAAGACATCCGATTGCAGCCGTTAAAATAAGGATCCATGTAATTCTTCTGATACGATCCATCCGTTCCTCCCTGCAGGTCCGTGCAGTCGATTTTTGCTGAACAAACGAAATAAAAAAGAGAGGCGCTATTAAAGCCTCTCAGATTTGTCTGAATTAGTTATTTGCCGCAGCATTCATGCTATGCTCGTCTTCCTGCGGCGCGACACGGCCTTCGTCGTTATTACCGAAATACCGGCCAGTGCAATAAGAGCAAATCCTGCCGGAATCAGAAAATAATCGTATCCCGTCTTCTTGATCTGCGCATGATTATCAACCTTAAGAAGTGTCTTGCCCGAGCTGTCATAGATCGAATATGCGTTATCGTTATTCCTGACGAACGTAAGGCTCGATTCCCTGCAAACACCCAGAACATCGGAAAGAATGTCAAGCTTTTGCGGCTCATCCCACTTCTGGGGATCAATAACATCGCCGGCTGTCTTCTTGGCGTCGTTAATGTAAGCAATAATCGCAATGATCTGCGCTTCGGTAAGCTCAACCTCCGGCCTGTTCAAATAGGACTCGGCAAGTGTACAATACTCATCCGGTACATTCGCGCTGATCAGTGCCGTTATGATATCGGATTCTTTGGCGGCGGCGGATGCAGAAACCGATGAGGAAAAAAGCGCCACGCTTAAGATGGCGGCCACGAATATCGAAAGAACTTTTTTCATTTTGCACCTCCCAATCGGAGAATGTACCTATTATGTATGGGCACGGCATAGAAGATGAATTTTCTATAATGTTATCACATATGTTTTCAGCATTCAATCATTTCTATATTATTTATCACTTAGATTGTTAACGGAATATTCCCCGGGACGAAATCCACTGTCTTTCGCAGCGGGCCGTCCGACCGTCTTAAGGAGCAGCAAAGCGACAGAACCGACCAGAAACAGCAGAGCGCCCCAAAGAAGAAAATAACGGTTCATGTCCTTCAAGACCGAATCGACAAAAAACTTGAAATAGCCCGTTTCAATCGAGAGGCGTCCTGTAAGTCCCGTAATTTGAAGTGCCAGCATCGGAACCAGCAAAATACTTCCCGACAGCCAGAACGCGGTCATAATCCGATTCAGGCCCGAACGCCAATCTTTCCCGTTCAGAAGTGCCAGCAGAGCAATTGCGCCGAGAGTCACCAGAATCGCCGGTATGTACACATCCTTACTATTTGGGAGGTAATGAAAAACACTTTGAAAAGCGGTCCGGTCCTTCACAAGATTCAGGTCAATGACACAGATATATTTTTGGATCAATGCCGCCGAGTCTAAAGCAACAAGATCAATCTGAGCATATTGTTCCTTCGCTGGCACAGTCCCCTGTTCCTTAGCGGTCTGCTCAAGATAAGCATACAGAGGGTCCCGGATAAGTTCGACCGGGTACTCCGGTTCCGTATAGGGGGCAAGTCCGTTCAGATAGTTAACCGCGGATTCGATGTGTTCTCTGAGCATCAGATGAAGCTGCGAATCGTCGAGCGCCGCATCGAATACCTCGACCGGTATGCCGACATAGGAGCTTTGCGACTCAAATTCCAGGTGGATGGAGTGCTTCACCATTTCCATATAGAACGAATCTGCGGCAATGCCGAGATAGAATTCAGAAGACAGCAGATCACAGCGGATATAATAACTGAAGACAGCCGCAATTGAGGACACAATGACGACGGCGATTAAGATAACGGATGCAAGAATTTTAAGTACATTCCTCATGTGTTTAACTCCGATTCGACAAGGTCGCAGAATACCGCGTACCGGTCCGGCGCATTGCCGACATACGTAAACGGATAGCAGGTGTAAAGCGTGAGTTGTTCTTTTTCCGTCTCTTTCGTTATAAGCGAAAATTCGTCCGACTCGAGAATCCTGATCTCGCGCACCTTATATGTGAACGTTCCGTAGGTCGTCTCGAACAGGACCTCGTCACCGACGGCGACATTCTGCAGAGGCTTAAAGTAGGAAGTACGGTGCGCCGCAAAAACAATATTACCATCCTGACCCGGCAGCAGCGAAACGGAACTGTGTCCGGCTCCCATACGGAGCTCGGTATCAAGATCCCCCTGGTAAGCCTCGACGGACATCTCAGTCGAAGCGATCGAAATCGTGCCGATCTGTTCGCCGTAATAATAAAAAGGAACCACAAGAGTCTCGTCCGGCTCGGTTACGGCCGTTTCCTTCTGCAAAGGCGCGGGCGTGGCGCCCGAAGCGCCCGAAGCGTCCAAGCCGTTCAGATCCATAAAAACCGGCTGATCGCGCTTGGTGATAAAGACAGACAGAATGGATTCGTTCTCAGCCCATGTAAAAATGCCAAGCGATAATACAAACAGACCGGCCAGAAACAGAAGGTACGGCACCAATACGATAAGGAGCTGTATACTCTTACCTGTTCCTGACCGCCTCACAGGTTTTGGGCACTGCTCTCTGGTATTCATCAAAATTCCTCATCCATGCAGCTTGAAAAGAGCCGCGGCAGCTTATTGATTCATTTTCTATAATCACGTCGGTTCTGAAAAAGTCTCTTTAAAATTGTTCTAAGTATATCCTTATGAGTATGTTCGCGCAAGAATATTTACCAAGTAAAAAAGACATGTCATATCTGCTCTGATTCTTCGGTCGATTCTACCGAAATGAGTCTCTTTTTCGCTAACCGGTCCTTTTGGAAACGCCGCAGCCGCATGAAAAGGAGAAGCAGCAGTATGCCGCAAATCGCACCCGCCGAATCCAATAATACATCCGTGATCTGAGGACTTCTGCCCGAGCTGAAATGCTGATGAAGTTCATCCGAACATGCATAGAGAACACAGGTCACCTCCGCGCATGTCACATGAAGCAAAGGCTTCGCGATATGTCGGGACAGAGCCGCGGCACACAGGATACCAAGAACCATATAAAGCAAAGCATGTGCGGATTTTCGGGCCAGATGCTGATACATAAGGATCATTTTATTTTGTTTCGGCGGCGTCATCTTCCGGTAGGACGGACTGACGGCTGCCGCAACCGTCCGGATCGCTGCACCGCTAACCGCAGAGGACGAAGACGCATTCTGAGACGAGAAAAAGAAAATCAGTGTCATCCAGAACAGAAGGAGAACCCAAAGTACAACAGCAACGGTATTTCTCCGTACGGATAATCTTATCAATTCAGACTCCTTTCGAACATAACCGGTTCATATATTTCTTCCGCAAGATCCATCTCGCGGATATCAATGTTTATGTCTTCGTTCATACAGGAAAATGCTTAATTAGCTCTCCGGGTGACTATGGCATCTGTTACTCATCTATTAGAATTATAACGTAGTGTTACCTGAAACAATAAAAAGTACGATGCACCGGATTCAAACAAATAGGGAAAAACCCTTAGGCAGCCGGCAGCCCTTTCTCTCTGGCACTTAAAGTAGACTCATCAGTCAACCAGCGCACCATCCCTGAGTCCGGCATGTACAAGATTCATAACTCGGGCACATAGTACATGGAAATTAACTGAGACAAGCAGAAAGCATCTCTTCATACATTCATCTACGGTGATACGTAATCCGCTTATGGCTCCATATCCAATGAACCAGCATAATAGCACAAATCCCGATAATCGCACCACACGCGTCAATGCATACATCAGATATCTGCCCGCTTCTGCCTGTGACAAAAAGCTGGTGTATTTCATCTGTGCATGCATATAAAACGCAGATAGCAAAGGCCGCTGCAAACCTGCGTCCTTTTGTGATCGAATGTTGAAAAAGAGCTGACAAGGTCAGTATTCCGAGGAGCGTATAGGCCAGAAAATGCGCTGATTTCCTTACCAAATGCTGATAATTCGTAACGACGATGTTCTGCTGGTCCACCGGGAGTTTCCGGAATCCGGGCTGAGTATGCTCTATTACAATCTTAACTGTGGAACCGCTCAGCGAAGCTGACTTCGAAGCTACCTGTCCGGACAGGCAGAATATTGCCGCCATCCAAATTACAACGGCTGTCCACAAGAGAATCATGATCCAATTCATTTTTTTACTCTTAATATCCACAATATTATCTTTATCTCCGTATTATCTTTATCCCCGTTTGTCCGAAACACCGGAAGTTCAATTCATCCGGCCCTGACGCCAGTGCGCCAATTGCCCATTACCAAATTATACCATTGCTGAACCTGCATATTGGTTTTATTAAATGCGTCATAATGTCTGCTTTTGCCTTATGTGTATCCGTAATTGATCACATTTGATCACATTTATTCCATTTATTTCACAATCTTCACATTTGCGTCACAATTTGGATTCTCTATCGCAATGTTTTCTTGAGAATATTGGAGTATACAAAGCAGCAAGCTAGGCTACCTGCGTACTTCGTACGAGAGACAGAGAGAGAACGTGACTTTATGAGAAAAATAATCAGTATTGCGATGATCCTGATCCTTATGTCTTTATCCATGGGAATGGGTATGTACGAGAATACGCTGACTGAGGTAGATGTCACAACGTACGGGGCAACTGCCAACGATTCCACAGATGATACGGCAAGCATTCAGAAAGCAATCAATACCGGGGCCGCTACAGTAATTATTCCGGACGGAACATATATGATAAATGGCGGGACCAAAATCCTGCCGAAATCCAATCAGCTGATTCAAATGGGTAAGAACACTGTACTAAAGGCTATTCCAACCTCTTCTGCATATTATTCCATCATCAATTTGACAGACGTCAAAAATGTGGAAATATCAGGAGGAACGATTATTGGCGAGAGATACGAGCATACCGGGACCACCGGTGAGTATGGCTATGGAATTTCGATCTGCAACGGAACCAACAATATAACAATTCGCGATATAACAATAAAAGATTGCTGGGGAGATGGGATCTTCATTGGCTCCGGACCTACTCCCGCTCGCAATATATATCTTGATAACGTAATTTGCGACAATAATCGCAGGCAGGGAATGAGCATTACCTTTGCGGAAAACGTAATCGTTAATAACTGCACCTTCAAAAATACAAACGGAACGGCTCCGGAAGCAGGAATAGATGTTGAGCCGTATGCCAAAGACGGCTATGTAAAGAACGTCCTGATTGAAAACTGCATTTTTTCAGATAACAAGTGGGCCGGAATCGCAATGTTCGGCGAATATGGATTATATGTTGCTAATGTCAAAATACTGAATTGCCTGTTCAGTAATAATTCTTACGAACTGCGGATCGGGGAAAATGTAATTGATTCCGGGTTCACCGATACTATAGTCATGAGTTCATATGATTGGGTGACATCATCTGAAGTTCCTTTAGTCGATTACAGGACGCAGGTACAGGATATCGGATGGCAGGGTTTTGTAATCAACGGATCCGTAGCAGGTACAAGCGGACAGTCGAAGCGGCTTGAAGCTATCAATATCACACTGGACAATTTGGAAGGCGGAATCGAATATAAGACTCATGTACAGGATATCGGCTGGATGGATTGGACCGCAGACGGATCAATGAGTGGTACAAGCGGACAGTCAAAAAGACTGGAAGCAATAGAAATCCGCCTGACAGGCAAGGCCGCAGATGAATATGATATATATTACCGCGTTCATGTCCAGGACACGGGATGGCTTGATTGGGCAATGAATGGTCAGCCCGCCGGTACAGCAGGATTCTCGTACCGTCTGGAAGCTATCCAGATTGTACTGGTAAATAAAGCCGGCACAGCACCTGGTCTTACTGAACGGTCATTTGTCCAAGCAAACTAATTAACTTTGTCGCTAGCGGATGAAAGATAGTCTTTACCGTTCAATGCTCCTTTCGAATTGCCGGACCAGGTGCGGCAGACAAAGGCAGTTCCAGTTCCCGGATCGCCCGGTTGTCAACCTCCAGAGCCCTTGTACAAAAACGAAGCATCGTCCGGCGATGGGTAATTAGAATGCAGGTTTTCAACAATCCGCCTGCACACATCCTCTGCAGGACTTTCTCTTCCGTCTGTGCGTCCAGAGCAGACGTCGCTTCATCCAGAATCAGAATCGGAGAATTGCGAATCACAGCCCTCGCAATTGCAATACGCTGGGCCTGCCCCTCAGAAAGACCGAGGCCATTCTCGCCGATCCGTGTGTTCAGTCCCTCATCAAGCGGCCTTACAAAGTCAGCCGCATCAGCGACTTCCAGCGCTTCCCAGAGTGATGTGTCATCAGCGTCCGGGCGTCCCATTCGCAGGTTATCCGCTATTGTTCCGGAAAAGAGCGTATTCCCTTGCGGTACATAAGAGACAAAACGGCGCGAAGAAGCGGATACGGGCTCCTCCCAGTTCTCGCCGACAAAGCTTTGTTCCCCTTCCTGAGGAGAAATCAGCGACAGAATCAGCCGGATAAGAGTTGTCTTTCCAGAGCCGCTGCATCCCACTATCCCGACAATCTCACCCGGTCCGATATCGATACTCAGGTCATCCAGAATTTTCTCGTCCACATATGCAAAGGAGAGTCCGCGTACCTTCAGACCAATTTGCTCAGGAAAGTACTTCGCCTCCGTAATGCGCGGTTCTTCAACAATCGAATCGATCTCCATAACTCTTCCCGTTGAGGAAAGAACAGTGATGAACTGCGGGATAAGGCTTCCAAGCCCGACAATCGGTCCCTGCACCTGAGCCACCAGCGAGAGGAAGACGGTCATGGTTCCGTATGTAATACTTCCGGTGGAAAGCTTATAAATGCCCCAGCCAAAGGCGATAAAGTAGCCCGTACTGAAAACTAAGCTGATGCACAAATTCATAGCCGTACTGATCTTGTTGCGCTTTAAGATCAGCTGCAGACGCTCGTCGCGAAAAGAGAGCAGCCGGTCATGGCTGATGGTCTCACGGGAAAATGCCTTGGAGACGGCAATATGCTCCACTGTCTCCTGCATAAAGGAACGATAGGAAGACTCGGTCACATTCAGCTGAGTCTGATACTTGTGGAGTTTCCCACTAAAGACGAGGCTCAGAATAACCCCCACAGGACCCACTATCAAAGCCATAACTGCCAGAAAATGATCATAGTAGAAAAGAACGCCGAAAGCGATCAATATTCGGATAATAAGAAAAAGAAAATTGGGAAGTATCGCAGCGATTCCATTGGCTACACGATCGATGTCGCTGGTCAGGCGAGTGATCATGTCCCCGCTGTGATACGCGGATACTTTAGTCCAGGCACCATTTAGAATTGTATCAAATGCCTGAGAACGGATGGAAAAGGCATATTTCTCATTGATATGAGTAGTAATAATGCTGCTGAACGCACTGACGACTATTGTGACGGCCGTTATCAGCACCAGGGCAGCAATGCCCTGTGTTGTTATATTTTTGCCGCTGCCTGTGGCACCGTCTATGACGTACTTGGATACGACCGTACTTCCGACGCCGGCTACTGTCATTACCAGATTAAGGAGGAAAAGCAAAAACAAAGAACCAGCAAAGGGTCTGGTTCTTTTAATCATCCAGCCGAGATACCGTGACTGGTTATTCCAGTCACGGAAAAAGGCAATGGCTTTCTTCAAAACTTCCTTCAATTCGTGCGCTCCTTACATACAATCATATGGGCAGAGAAAGAACCGCGATTATTTGAAAATGAAAAAGGGACACAAAAAGTGACCCTTTATCAGGAACATATATATATAACGACTTCTCGTCCTGTTAACGATATACGGCAGCTGGCTGCCATGTCCGCTCTGAAGCGGCAAGGCCCTGTAGCTTTGTGTCACAAGCTTTTACTTGCTTTACCAAAATGGAATTTCGTCCGACAAAAGGTATCAGCCGTTCAGGCCAACCCATCCGCCTATGCCCGCGTGGTACATTGTATTGCAGCCAACAAATCCGTGTGTCCAGAATGCATTGCTGCCCCAGTAGCAGGAATTCACGGGGGGAGATGCTGCAATATGCTCCGAGAAGCGGAACTCAGTAATCTCAAATGCCGGCTTGCTGTAAGTCTTTTTCATAAGCTACCCTCCTAAGCTATCGTTATAGAATATCAATAAGAATAATATATTCCTGTTATTCAAAAGAATCAAGCATCTTTTATGACATTTTTTGTATTTTAATCATATTTTTATCATATTCTTATATTTGTATCCTTTTTATAATACTCTTATCCCTTCGGCCACCATTCTGTATGCTTCCGCACACACGGCGGAGTCCGCGCGGCCTTCTCCCATCCGCATATAATGTCCGGCGGGGCAAAAACGACAGACACTGTAGTATTCACAGGATCCGCATTCCATTGGGTTACCATATTCCGCACATGCTCTGTTCATCTTCTCCCATGACTTGTTAAAGCTGCCCTGAAGCGGATACGTTCCGGCATAATCAAAAATGCTGCAGGGAAGCATTTTCCCCTCCCAGGTAAAGGAAAAGCTGTTTCTTCCCGCAGAACAGGATATTCCTTTGGACGTGCTCTTCGGGTTCGCTTTTTTGTTTTTCCGGATTGGAACGTTCATATCGTGATCCTGGCTGATATGCTCCTGCTTCACCCTCTTCTGAACACGAAAAATCTCAACCTGCTGGTCGAGTGTCGGCGCGTAATCGGAAAAGGTACGCTCCGTCTCCGGCCTGGCGTCAAACGGGCATGGGTTTACCAAACAATTGCCGGGATTTTTTTGTATACAATACCGCAGAATATTTTCAAAATCTTCAACGAGATTATGCGATACGGTTATGGCAAGTTCGAACGGGATATTGTATTTGCGCAACAGTTCAATACCCTGATCTACTCTTTCAAAGGCACTGCTGCTGCCTGTTACCTGCTTATAGCCGTCCGGCGCACTTCCGTACACGGAAATCTGCACTCGCTGCGGCGTGCGTTCGGAGAGCCAGGACACCCATCCCTCGTCGAGAAGAGTACCATTGGTCAGTACAGTTACAAGGACACCCCGGTCCGTCAGGTACTGGTAAAGATCGCGAAATCCCGGATACAGCAGACACTCCCCTCCGGTCAGCGTCGCAAACATCATACCTGCATCACAGGCTTGTTTCATGAGGGTGAGCCATTGCCCCGTATCGAGTTCCGGATGGGAAATCTGGTTTTGCGTCAAGTGTACATAACACATTTCGCAGTCAAGTGTACAACGCGGAGTTAACTCAAAAAGACCTGTTATAGGGACGCCGTTCTGCCAGGCTTTCTGCTTCAGACGCGCAAATAATGTATCTGCTGAAACAGAATCATCCTGCGAAAATATTATATTTGAAAATTCCGTCATATTACCCCCACCATACTCACACTAATCTTCTATCAGCATGCCGTTCTCCCTGAGCCGGTTCAAAAACTCATCAAGATCCGTACAGGCTGCCTCTTCGGTTACATCGAATTCATCAAGAATTGACTGCAGAAGATCCGGATATGAAAGCGGCTTTTCCAGCTGTCTCCATATATGCGCGGATACTTCGTTCAAGACAACCGCTCCCTCGAACGTCTTAATATTCGTCCCCTTCGGCATAACAATCCACTCATCGACAATATTTCGTAAAATGAAACCTTCCTTGATCTTCATATCTTTCTCCTGCCTTCCCGTTTTTTCTTTATTTTGTTGAAACACAGCACTCTCCAGTAAAGAAACCGCCTCATCATCCAGATTACAGAAAAGCCGGTAAAATGGAACGCGATTCGCAATATCCCGTATGGAACGTATGGCGGAGAACTTCGCCTGATCGTCCCACATAGGAATAAATGTCTGTTTAATCAGAAGGCGAAATGCCTGTTCAGGGCTAAGAACCCGTATTCTGTTCTCTCTTGCCTGACGAACCTCGACAATGGCAGCAACCGGGGCAGAGTCCTGAGTAAACTGCTGCTCCTTTCCGTCCCACGGAACACCGTACGCTCTTATCCCGTCAGGCAGAATACGAAGATGCGGCCGATCGCCGCTGATTAATGCCGCCCCTAATGAGCGCATCCAAAACTCGGCCTGTGTACTTTTTCCCGTTCCTGACGGCCCAATAAAGAGTAGCGCCTTGTCTGCATACTTCACACATGAAGCGTGAACGGAAATGCCGCCGCGACTGCACAGGAAGCTCTCTGCCGCAATACGCAGGAGCTGAAGAAAGCTATCCTGATAAGCATGTGATTTTTCTTCCGGCTTAGACGTTATTGAGCCGTTCAGCTGCGAATAGGCCTCGTCAGATTCAATGCGGCACGGTGATTGCAGATCCGCGCTTTTCAGAATCCAATGCCCCGTCGGGCCCCGGAAAATACGTATACCGGATTCCTGAGCAACCAGAATATTTTCACCTTCGTCCAGCGGCTCATATGGTCTAATCGTCAGCCTGCTGCTGGTACTGTACGGCTGAACAGAAGCAAAATTCATCAAGGGCGACTGTGATGAAAAATCACTTCCCTGTATTTGCAGGCAATGATCAGCGAAATAATAGGACGAGCATTCTTCTATAACGTCATTCCCTTGAAAAGGCATATATACCCCCTGCCTTTCAGACACGCATGCGTCTGAAAATCTGTCTTATCCGGCCTTTCACTTTCGATAAAAATCTATGAAAGGTGATAGTAAATGATCTGCAGCGTGAAAGTCTTCTTATCTTCCCTCGACGACGCCGAAGCGTCGCGATGCCGATTATACAGTGCTTCGGCACCGGTCCTTCCGTGTTCATTAGTGCGTCGCCCTGCATGATAAAGACGTCCTTACTCACTCGAATGACACGGTGAAGGATGCAGTGACACTCACCGGCGAGAACCAGCGTGATGTCGCCGAGGATAAGTTCACCGGTTAGTGGTTCGATGTAAACACTGTCCGACTCATGCAACAGTGTAGGGCTCATACTGCTACCGGTAACAACAAGCCAGAACCCTTCCCCTCGGGAAAGATACGCAAGCATTTCAGGAAGCAGTACTTCCGGTGATCCAATGCATGTCTTTTTTTCCATAATTAGAGAATACCAAAATCTCTGCATATTTGCATGCATTTCCGGACAGAAACAAGGTTATTTTAGAGATAAAAATGCTAATCAGGTTTAGATAATCTTAATCTGTCTAAACAGCGCGATACGGTTTGGGTCAGCATCATCTATTTGATCAACATCTTTGACGATATCAGACACTTTTTTCTTCCGCAGTAAGTAAGTAAGTCCCCGTGTAAAAACACGATGGATCCATGCAACCGGAATCAACAGGCCGCTTCGCCGTACATATGGGAATTTTTCGGCAAGTCGTTTTCGTGACGGAAACAGTGCAAGAAGAAATCCTTTAGTATTCCAGTTCAATATGAAAATATGGTAACCTGACTTGCCTCTGTCATGTAATAGCTTAAGACGGTTGAATTCTGGCAAACCCTTTGCATGTGACAGCATATTTACATTTCCAAACCAGCCTCCTGTCTCCATATCATCGAGAATAGCCGTCATATCAACATGCTTTACATCCTCACTGTCGGCAGCATGCTGTATAGGCAGATGAAAGTAATTTGTTGAAATACATAGAATCACTTTTATGAAATATGAGTATTTCAGCTCCTCCAGAATCTTCCAAAAACGCGGAAGATCCAGTGTGTCTTCATAGGCTTGATAGTAGAGGGAGAAATCCATAACCTGCCGGAGATTCATTCCTTCCAGGATAAAGTGCTTAATCATATGAAGTGCCAGAAATATCAAATTGTCTGTTTTCCCTAAAGAATAGTATGCTCCGTCAGGCGTAACTATCTTTTCATAGGGCTCTTCAATATATCGCTGTTTGCCCATATGTCGAAACCAGACCTCTTCAGCAATTTCATCATAAAAAGATGTATGCAGTTCCAAATGTCCCAGTTCCGGATGACTGCAGTTTGAATGATGTGAATTACTATCTCTAAGCAAAACAGTAAAGCCCCGCTGCCGCAAGAATTCCTGCGCTTTTTTCTCGTCTTCTCTCTCTACGTATATATCTGTATCACCTGAAACCCTGGAATCCGGCGAATTATATAGCGAAGCCGATATGTATCCTTTCAGAAGGATCGCCCGAATGCCGTATGCTTCCAGATCCTCTAGTAATTTAATGATTCTAAGTCGCTTGGCAAACGTAGAAATGGCAACAGTCTGCAGTTCTGCAATAAGCATTGTCTGTCTCTTTTTATCCAGACTGCAGTCTGTCATTCGTTTGAGGGTATAGAGAATGACATAATATACCGATTGTTCTTCAGCAAGCCGCAGTACGTCTTCCCACGCAGTGAACCCGTCTATACTGCGGGCGGGAGTTCCACTGGCGCCGCTGGCAAGCAAATCCATTAAGTATGCGAAATTTTCTGTCATTTTATTCACCTATCATCACATGAGTAATACAGCACCCAATTAATGGGCAGCTGCGAGGACGATTTTGAAGAACGGCAGGAATCTATTTAAAGCTGCGGCAAAGGATTTATTGGTAACTATATCCATATTCGTTACTTTTTTCGCTGACACCATTTAGGACAGTTCCAATCAAATTGGCATTGGACAGCAAGAGAATATCGCTTGCCTGTATGACACTCTCTACTTTGGTTTTACCCTGGCGAATAACAAGCACAACACCATCCATTTGGGGTGCAATGATTTGCGCGTCGGAAATCGGGAGCAGCGGAGGGGTATCAATGACAATATACTCGTACTCCTTTTTGATTTCACGGATCATTGCCTGAAACAACTTGGATTCCAGTATCCTTGCCGAATTGGGGGGCTTCTGTCCTGCGGTTATTACATCCAACCGTGGTACTGTTGTGGGAATAACCAGCTTGCGCCAATCCATTTTGAGCAGAACAGCATCACTAAGGCCCGTAGAATTCAGCATATTGAGGGTGGAATGAATACCCGGACTGCGCATATCCGCATCCAGGAGCAGCGTCCTATGACCGGCCGCCGCCATGGATACAGCGAGATTGGTAGCCACCAAAGTCTTTCCTTCACCCGGAAGAGCTGATGACACAGCAATACATCTCGAGTCACAATCCATACATGAGAAATCAATATTCACCTTCAGCTTACTGAAGGAATCCTTAATATGCTTGCTGCGCTTTGCCTGATTCCCCCGACTGGCGTTTTTGGGAGGATTCGTATCCTTCACCGGTTTTTTCGAATCGTGCATTTTGGGAATCGCACCAAGACTTGGCAGACCAAGGATATCCTGCATTTGTTCTTTTGTCCTGACCTTCTGATCAAAATATGCAAATAACAGTGACAGGATCACCCCCGCAGTTACGCCGAATATAAGTCCTTTCACTGCATAACTTATTCTATCCGGACCTGATGGTAGAGTCGGAAGCTGTGCCTCATCTATGATCTGCACATTATCCATTTTCATAATCTCAATAACTTCTTTCTGAAATACCTTGGATAACGTGTTTGCAATCTGCTGTGTCATCGCCGGATCCACATTTGTCACGTTGATACGTATAATCTCAGTATTGTCTTCCGATGTGACAGCTATCATTTTTTTCAATATATTGGTTGAATATGGAAGACCCAATTCCTGTATAACCTGACGTAAGACACGATCCGTCTTGCAAAGAACCTGATATGAGTTTACCAGCTGAATATTCAAGTTGTACTCGCTTGATGTAAGTGAATTAACCGGCGTGGTACTATCGGTATTATTTACAATAAGAACAGAATACGCCTGATAATAATCTGCATACATAAACTTTGTATAGAGAAACACACCGGTTCCGCACATTACCCCGAGAAGCAGAATGAGAAGCAGTCGCTTCCTGATAAGTAACAGTATTTTTTCAATTGTCATTGTTTTTCCCCATCTATATGTATTTCTGTGCGTCTACGTGTATGTCATGCAGATAAATTTAATATTACTCGTACTCCCAATAGGTAGCAAGTTATATTCTCTTTCGCAGTATTGTTCGATTGATTTTTGAACAGACTTTACGCACAACATTTTTGCCGGAAGTCACAATACTGTCCTTACAATATTTTTTCATGACTTTTTTCAGTGGAAGACAATTTAGATCATCAAAAAATGCTTCCCTGTCAGAACTTGGCAGACACGACTGGACCGCTGCGCTGTTAAACCGAATAGCACTGTCCGTTTCAACCTCTTTGTATTGCATATCGCCTTCAACATTATCAAAAAGGTCTCTCCCTTTATCTGTATGAATCAGAACAAGCGATGTTCCTTTATCATCGTCGAGTTCCGGCAAAACACTTTGAATCCCCCATAAATCAGCTAGGGTAATATCGCTCTGTCTGGAGATTGTCTTAAATCGACAGGCATGGCAGGATGGCCGAAGATACAGATTCCTGAGGAACCCCTGCAAATACATATCCTTTGTCACTGGTTTGCTGTACCTCTTATTATCCTCATATAAAAAAGACAGGGAGTATAGCTTCCACCCAAGGTTCTTGCGGCGAAATGATATTTGCTTAACTTTTGACCCTGCTTCCGCTTCACGAAAATTGATATATTTCTCCCACACTGAAGGCGACGGAACTCCGTGGCAGATAAGATCCATGCAAAAGAGGTTTGAATAATCCTGTTGCAGATAGGCTCTCAATCCTGCAATCTGACAAGGTGTGCCCGAGAACAATACAGGACCCCCCTGTTTCAGAAAAGCTTCTGCCTTCTGATAGACATTGCCGATTTCACTTTGCACATACTTGGATCCCCTGAACTCGGACAGCCCCTCCAGCTCCATTGTGAAATTATGATGGACATGAAAGACTTCATCAAATCCAGCCCCGAACACGACACCGTGTCTTGCTATGATCTCTGTCGCTAAAAGAGAAAAAACACCGCCTGATGAGCTGTCCATACGAATGGACATATTATTGATGCGGCACCCGTAAGCCTGAATTTTATGTACCGATTCCTTCCCGTGCATTACCGGACACACAGACTCACACATCCCGCAATCTACGCATTTTTCCATATTAACTACAGGATACAGGAACCCCTCGTTATCTGACACCATAGTAATACTGTTATGGCGGCAAACACTAGAACAGGCATGACAGCCGGTGCAGTTTTGTTTTGCAGTTATAGTTATCATTTTATTCGCTCGCTTTCAAAAGCCAAATAATCGGCCTGATATTTTGCTCCCCAATATTTTCCTGACAATAATAATGCAAACCCAACTTAGAAATATCGCAGAACCTGCCTGTACAATTTGATACAGCCACAAATTGTTCTCGAATACGGGGATCAACCGCATGCCAATGTTGAGAATTGTCAGCCAGAAACAATGCACAAAATATATTCCATAAGAATTATCTCCCAATATCTTCAGAAATTTACACTCTTTTACTGTATAACTTTGTTTTACAGTAAACATAAAATTGATCAGCGCAAAGGTATAAAGAAATGACGATACTTTTATTTGACTGTATGCAAGTTCTTGATTAAAGCCGGCAGCGAGCATGGATAATCCTTCGACAACACTTAACAAGAGAGCAGCAATACAAAGCAGTATAGATTTGATCAAAGCATTATCCTTCAAAACCGGTATGTATCCTCGTATTTTTATCCATAGACCGGCAAAATAGAAAATGAACCATGCCGGAAAGAATGTTTGATAAAACGGCATTTGCGTCTTAAAAACGAATGCGTAAACATATATGCAAGCAAGATATATGGGTGTTACCGCTATCATAATTTTGATATATTTCTGTTTCTGTATCATTCTGATCATCACTGGTGTTACGAGCAATAATTGTATTAAGACTAAAATATAGTAAAGTTGACCAGATGATAATC
>Ga0209540_10001449_pt1 | contig 18099 bp, 15 predicted proteins | sample BarGraIncu01121A_FD_184501 | JGI IMG/M metagenome (GOLD analysis project Ga0209540, IMG submission 184501) | Arctic peat soil microbial communities from Barrow, Alaska - Barrow Graham LP Incubations 011-21A (SPAdes) (version 2) | ecosystem: Environmental > Terrestrial > Soil > Wetlands > Peat... | reverse complement strand
GGCATCGACAACGCCGCGTACTACCGCCTCGTCGACGAGGACAAGTCGAAGTACTACGACACCACGGGCACCGGCAACAGCCTGCTGATGCGCCACCCCCACGTCCTGCAGCTGATCATGGACTCCTTGCGCTACTGGGTCGAAGAGATGCATGTTGACGGGTTCCGCTTCGACCTCGCGGCGACCCTGGCCCGCCAGTTCCATGAGGTGGACCGGCTCTCGGCGTTCTTCGAGATCATCCAGCAGGATCCGGTGATCTCCCAGGTCAAGCTCATCGCCGAGCCGTGGGACCTCGGCGATGGCGGCTACCAGGTCGGCAACTTCCCGCCGCTGTGGACCGAGTGGAACGGCAAGTACCGCGACACGGTGCGCGACTTCTGGCGCGGCGAGCAGGCATCCTTGGGTGAGTTCGCCTCTCGTCTAACGGGATCCAGCGACCTGTACGAGCACTCGGCTCGGCGCCCTATCGCCTCGATCAACTTCGTCGTCGCACACGATGGCTTCACCTTGCGGGACCTCGTGTCCTACAACGACAAGCGCAACGAAGACAACGGAGAGGGCAACCAAGACGGCGAGAGCCACAACCGCTCCTGGAACTGCGGAGCTGAGGGAGAGACCGGCGACGAGGCCGTCAACTCCCTGCGCAGGCGACAACAGCGCAACTTCCTGACCACGCTCCTGCTCAGCCAAGGTGTCCCGATGATCGCCCACGGCGACGAGATCGGCCGGACCCAGCGTGGCAACAACAACGTCTACTGCCAGGACAACGAGCTCGCCTGGATCGACTGGACGCTCGCAGAAAGCGAGAGCCAACTCCTCACGTTCACTAGTGCAGTTGTCTCACTTCGCAAGGAACACGCCGTATTCCGCCGACGTCGCTTCTTCGCCGGCGACGCCGCCCACGGCGGCCAGAGTGCCCTCGGAGACATCGAGTGGTTCTCCACAGACGGCACCGAGATGGATGAGAATGACTGGCTCAATGGGTATGCCCGCACCCTCATGGCCTTTCTGAACGGTCAAGCCATCCCTGAGCCAGATACACATGGGGAACGCATCCTGGACTCCGACTTCCTGCTGCTCTTCAACGCGCACAGCGCTTCGGTCGACTTCACCCTGCCACCGTCTATTTACGGCACCACGTGGCGCATCCGACTGGACACCACAGTGGCAGAGCCATCGAGCGACAGCGAGCAGGACTGGCTGGCCGCGACCTCGCACGCCGTGGCCGGCCGGTCCGTCGTGGTGCTCGAGTCAGTGCCTGAGACCAGCACCGTCCCTGGGTCTGCGGTCGATTCAGCCGCGCCGTCCCTCGTTGTGCGGACGAAGGACCCGTACCGTCCCCAGATTCGCCGGTAGATCAGCCGGCGCGACCGGCGCGGGCATTCCGGCGTTTCAGGGCGCGGCGTTCGTCCGCTGAGAGCCCGCCCCAGACCCCGGCGTCCTAGCGGGAGTCCATGGCCCATCCCAAGCAGGTACCAGCGACGTCACAGCCACCGCAGACCACTTTTGCCTCTTCGATCTGGAGAAGCGCGGGGTCGGCGTTCCCGATCGGGAAGAACAGCTCGGGACTCACGTCCAGACAGGCAGCGCCGTCGCGCCACCCCCCTAAGATTGGGCGCCTCCGATCGAGGTCTTGGGACTCGGCATCGTGGAAGTCAGCTCAGACAGCTCATCGTTCGGTGTCACTGTGTTCCTCTGGTGTCAGTGGGATCGTGCAAAATCAAAGATCAATGTATGAGAATGGTAGTCACTAACCGTCCTGAGCGCGTGTTCAAAACCGGTTTAGCAAAGAACAGACAACTTAATCAGCCCCGGCACCACCCCCGGACCCCTCGGCAAACCTCGGGACGGTGCGGATGATTTGGCCGCAAACCTCGGGACGGTGCGGGCCATCTGGCGGCAAACCTAGCCTTCTAGGGAAGACACGGGTGATTCGGCGGGTTCCGTGGCCGTCCTGTCCCGTCCGCTGTGCAATTGGTGGAAGGATTTCGGCCATGCGCGTGCTCCTGTCCCACGACGACCTCGGCCGCTGGTCCCCCGGTCATGACGCGGTGATGGACTCCGAGGCGCTTGCTCTCGCCTACGCCTACCCGCAGCTCTCCCCGGGGAAGATCTGGGTCAGGGCCAACTTCATCTCAACCTTGGATGGTGCCGCAGCCGGGGACGACGGACGCTCAGGGTCGATCAACACCGGTACCGACCGCGAGGTGTTTGGACTTCTGAGGGCCCTGTCCGACGTGGTCCTCATCGGTGCCGGAACGGCGCGGACGGAGGGGTATCGGCGGGCCGTCGTCCAAGCTCCCTGGCTGCACCTGCGCCAAGGCCGCCCCGCGCATCCGACCATCGCGGTGGTCAGCCGCTCGGGTGACGTCCCGCTGCGACTCAGCCAGGCCCGCGACGACTCCGGTGAGGTCCTGTTGGTCGCCTGCGAGCGTACCGCCGCTGAGGCGATCGATCGTGCCCGAAACACACTGGGTGAAGACCACGTGATCGTCGCGGGAGACGCGAACGTCGACCTGCCAGCAGCACTGGACGCTCTGGCTGTTCGAGGACTCCGGCGAATTCTGTGTGAAGGCGGTCCTCATCTCATGCGTGATCTGACAGCGTCGGGACGCCTCGACGAGCTCTGTCTCACCATTGCCCCTGCCCTGGTCGCGGGTGACCACCCCCGCATCACTGCCGGAGCCCCGGTGAACGCAAACCTGTTTCCCCGCCTGCTGATCGAGTCGCAGGGCACCATCCTCGGGCGCTGGTCCCGGTCCTGAAGTGGCGCTGGTCCCCACCCTGAAGTCAGGTAGACCGATCGCATCCATCAGCGAAGGCTCGATCCAATCGGGTCCTCTTCAGCCCTGAGGCCATCATCATCCCGAGAGGCGTCGATCCGATCGTGATAGGTCCCTGAAACATCGGCATGGCCGTGAGCCCAGGGCGGACTGGCGAAACCGCGATCACCCCCGGCTCAAGGCCTCACCGGGAACGCAACCCGAATGGTGTTGTGAACAAACAGAGTACGCAACGTCGCACGGCCCCCAGGTTTGCGGACTGAGTAGCCACGCCGTCCCCAGGTTGTCGTCAATCACCCGCACCGTCCCTAGGTTTGTCGCCAATCACCCGCACCGTCCCCAGGTTTGTCGCTCAGTGAGGCGCGGTCTCTGCAGTGAGGAAGTCACGTACGACGGCCTCCCATCGCTGCGGGTCGACATTCCACTCCTTGGTATGACGTGCCTGCTGCCAGGGCTCAAAGCGAACCAGGTCGGGGCGCTTGGCAGCCAACGAGATCGACGGCCCGGCGGGAACGAACTCGTCGTCAAGGGAGTGGATGAGCAGGGTGCGGTGCTTCAGCTCATCTGCCCGGTTCTCCCAGTTCGTCAGAGCCACGTCGATAGGCTCCTGCACGCCGACGAGACGGCGCGCCCACGAAAGGCCAATCAGTGAACGGCTCAGACTCCCGATCGGGCCGGGAATCTTGTGCAAGGCCCCGTGATGACGCAGCACGTCCACCCAGTCGATGACCGGCGAATCCAGGACAACCGCCTTCACTCGGTCCGAGAGCCATGAGCGATCCAGCGCCTGCAGGATAATCGCACCACCCATGGACCACCCGAAGAGGACGATCTCGCGGGCGCCCGCGTCAACGGCATACAGGAGGGCGGCCTCACAGTCCCGCCACTCCGAAAGCCCAAGGCTGTATCTGCCATCCGGGCTTGACGGGGCGCCGATATCGTTGCGATACATGGGTATCAGAGCGGTGAAGCCGAGGTCGTGAATCACCGGCACCGCTCGAAGACACTCCTCGCGCTCCGCCCCCCTGCCGTGGACAAGGACTGCCCAACGCCCCCCGACGTCACCGTCCCCCACGGCCTCCAGGGTGTCAGCCGGCACCTCCCAGGCCGTGAGCATCCCGAGCTCCGAGTCGATCTGCACGTCACGCGACGACAGTCCCAACGCGTCCTGGGGGTTGCCGGCGTAGTAGTACTGGTTCCACCGGGCGGGACCGACGCACAGCTCACCGACGTCCACGCCCTCGAGCACCCGTCGGACGCGGCCCAACTCGTGGTCCACATCCAGGACTGCGCCCACTCTGGCGTGGCCCTGACCGCCGCCGAACCAGAGCCCGTAGCGACCAGGTTGCTCCGTCTCCGGTGTCAGCTCCAGGGTCACACTGCAGTCCTCGATGCCCAGGATCTGCGTGTCGTCCGGCCTCAGCCGATCTGCGGTCAGCACCCTGCGGGCTAGGTATGTTGCCGCACCGACGGTGCCGGCCGCGGACAGGACGGCTGCAGCGACGCCCGCCGCGGCGGCCGCGAGGAGACTCTTTGGATCAACCCAACGAAGTGATGGCACAATGCATGGTCGCAGGTTCAGAATGCATCCGTGGACCTGCCCATCACCCTCCCGGTGTCGCCCATGCTGGCCAAGGCCGTCGACGGCGTACCTGCTCCCGACTCCGTCGCCGGAGGCCTGGCCTATGAGCCGAAATGGGATGGCTTCCGCTGCATCGTGCTGCGCGACGGCGACCAGGTGGAGCTCGCCAGTCGCGGCTCCAAACCGCTGACGCGCTACTTTCCGGAAGTGGTTCGGGCGGTCCTTGGATATCTGCCGAAACGATGCGCGATCGACGCCGAGATCGTCGTCCGGGCAGGCCCGCCCGGCGCACAACGGCTCGAATGGGAGAGCCTGTCCCAGCGCATCCATCCAGCCGACTCTCGGGTCCGGCGCCTCTCCGCGGAGACTCCCGCCGAGCTCATCTGCTTCGACATTCTGGCCCTGGGCGACGACAACCTGACCGGTGTGCCGTTCGCCGGCCGCCGCAAGACGCTGGAGACCGTGCTCTCCAGCCTCCCGGTTGACGCGCCCATCCACCTGACCAGGACCACTACCGATGCCGCTACCGCCCGCGACTGGTTCGAGCGGTTCGAGGGTGCCGGCCTCGACGGTGTCGTCGCCAAGGCTCTGGCCGCCCCCTACCAGCAGGGTAAGCGCGTCATGTTCAAGATCAAGCACTCCCGGACAGCCGAGGCGGTGGTCGTGGGCTACCGGATCCATAAGTCCGGCAGTGGTGTGGGCTCACTTCTCCTGGGCCTGTATGACGAGGACGGCACCCTCTACCCGGTGGGAGGGATCTCGGCGTTCACCAATGCCCGACGCCTCCAGCTGGTCGACGAGCTCGCGCCTCTGGTGGTCACTGACGATCAGGGGGATCCGGTGAAGGGCGCAACGGATCGCTCCCGGTTCAGCGGCAACAAGGACACGAGCTTCGTCAGGTTGCGGCCGGAGCGAGTGGTCGAGGTGAAGTTCGACCAGCTGGAGGGCCCACGCTTTCGCCACACTGTGACATTCCTGCGCTGGCGCCCGGATCGCGAACCACTGTCCTGTCTGGCGGCGCAGGTCGACCGACCAATCGCCTACGACCTGAACGCCGTCTTCCAGAGCTGATCAAGCGGATGTGCGCGTTTCACCGCGCAACATCGACTCGTGCATGGTTTCATCCAGTGGTGGCTTGGATCGAGCACCAACCGAATGGAGAACGATCATGACGGCGGCGGCGACATGACGACGCACACCTTTCCCTCCCAGGGCTTGATGCCGATCACCTGTCAGCCGTGGTGCGAGGCCAGTGATGGACACCCCAATCAGAGATTGCGCGAGGACCAATGCTGCGTCGGCCCCGAGCATCGGATTCCACTGTCGAAGGAGCCGACGGAGCGCGTCGGCGAAGCGAGCACAGAGCAGCAATACCTCAACACGTACCTGATGCGGCTGGTGGACGACACAGCGCCCCGAGTGTTCATCGGCTACAACGAGGCTCCCGGTAGACCGGCCACCGTGGACGAGGCACGACGGTTCGCTCACGAGATCCTCGCGCTGGTCGACAGGCTCGAGGTCTGACCTTCACCTGACGTTGGGATCATGGCGTCTTCGGCTGGGCTGAACCCTGGGCGGCTCCCCCGGCATCTTGGGAAAGTCGGGAGGGAACGGCATCTCCCCCAGCCCTCGCTCGGCAGTGTCGTGGTCCCAGAGGGCAATTGCCGCAGACACGTTGCCCACCGCGTCATCGATGCCAACCCACGCGTCGCCGTCGGCGGCAAGAATCGCCGGCACCGTGCGCACCGTGAAGTCGCCCGGTCTCACATCTGCGAGTCGCTCCCACGGAACAGGCATCGACACCGGCGCGCCCGGAAGAGGTCGGGGACTGTAGGCAGAGGCGATGGTGCGATCACGGTTGGCCTGGTTGAAGTCGACGAAGACCTTCTGGCCGCGTTCTTCCTTCCACCACGCGGTGGTGACCTCGTCCGGCATACGACGTTCCAGCTCGCGCGCGATCCCGATGACACCGTGCCGCACGTCGAGGAACTCGTGGGTCGGGCTGACCCGGGCGTAGACGTGCACCCCGCGGTTGCCTGACGTCTTAGCCCAACCGGTGAGGCCGATCTCCCCCAGCAGGTCCTTTAGGACGTATGCCGCCCGTGCGGCGTCCGCGAAGCCCGTCCCGGGTTGGGGGTCGAGATCGATCCGCAGCTCGTCGGGTTTGTCGTTGTCGGCGCTACGGACCGGCCACGGGTGGAAGGTCACCGTGTTCATCTGAACAGCCCAAACGGCTGTGGCGATCTCGTCGATGACCAGCTGCGGATGGCTCCGGGCGGAGGGGTAGGTGCAGATCACCGACCGCGCCCACCCGGGCATCCCTTGGGGCGGGTTCTTTGAGAAGAACTCCTCGCCCTCCACGCCGTTCGGGAAGCGCTGCAATGTCACCGGCCGGTCCCCCACTGCGCGCATCAGCCCGTCCTCGACCGAGGCGACGTAGGTCGCGAGGTCCCACTTCGTGATGCCCGCGTCTGGCCACATGACCCGATCCGGGCTGGAGATCCGGACGTCACGCACCTCGCCTTCAGGACCTGGAACCTGAAGGACCGTCGCGCTGCTCGCCATGGAGCGAGCCTAGTGCAGCTGTCTGCCCCGGGAACGCCCGCTGGCGCCGTGCTGTTGTGCAGATGGTGAGATGGTTATCAGCCCTGCATAGGAGGACACCCATGAGCGACGATCGCACCTATCCCCTGACCAAGACCGACCAGCAGTGGCGTGAGGAGCTCAGCCCGGCGGAGTATGAGGTCCTCCGCCAAGCTGCCACGGAACGGCCCGGCGTCGGCGAGTACACCGACACGAGGACCCAAGGGGTGTACTCCTGCCGCGCCTGCAGCACCGAGCTGTTCCGCAGCGACACCAAGTTCGACAGCCACTGCGGCTGGCCCTCCTTCTACGCCCCTCTCGCCCAGGACCGCGTCGAGTACCTCGAGGATCACAGCATGGGCACGAAACGAATCGAAGTCCGTTGCGCCAACTGCGGATCACACCTGGGTCACGTCTTCGAGGGCGAGGGCTACGACGTCCCGACCGACCAGCGATACTGCATCAACAGCATCAGCCTGCGACTCGAGCCGACGTCGGAATGAGCCCTGTGACGGCCGTGCCGACAGACGGTTCGCGGGCCAGTAGGTTGAGGTCATGACGACCCCAGATGCACACCGATTCCGCCACGATCCGACCCACGTCGCCGACGAGCGAACGATGTACCAGGGTTGGCTGGACTTCCATCGCGGAACGTTGTTGTGGAAGGGCGCCGGCCTGACCGACAACCAGCTCAAGACCGCCTCGGTCAGTCCCTCGAGCATGACGCTCCTCGGCCTGTTGCGACACATGGCCGAGGTGGAGCGATGGTGGTTCCGTACCAAGGCTGCCGGGCTCACGCTGCCGGATCTCTACAGCCCCGAGACCGGTGACTTCGACAACGTCGCGGATGCCGTTGTCGAGCAGGACGTCGCGACGTTCACAGCCGAGTGCGAAGCCGCCGACGCAGCCGTTCGCGAGATGTCGCTGGACGACACGTTCAACGGCAGCAACGGTCCGATCTCGTTGCGCTGGGTCTACGTCCACATGATCGAGGAGTACGCCCGGCACAACGGTCACGCCGACCTGCTTAGGGAGCGGATCGATGGCGCCACGGGCGACTGACCACCGCGGAGCGATCAGGGCAGCGCAGCGCGATCAGGGCAGGGAGTCAACCAGCGCCGCGACCTCGACCCGAGGGCCGGTGTAGATCGGCACCTCTTCGCGCACATGGCGGCGGGTCTCGGAACCCCGTAGATGACGCATGAGGTCAACGATGCGGGTCAGGTCATCCGCCTCAAACGCCAGGATCCACTCGTAGTCCCCCAGCGCAAATGACGCGATCGTGTTCGCGCGCACGTCCGGGTAGTCGCGCGCCATCTGCCCATGCTCGGACAGGAGGCTGCGGCGTTCCTCGTCCTCAAGGAGGTACCACTCGTAGGAGCGCACGAACGGGTAGACGCAGATGAAGTCCTTGGGGTGTTCGTCGGCCATGAACGCCGGGATGTGTCCCTTGTTGAACTCCGCCGGTCGGTGCAGTGCGGCAACCGACCACACCAACTCGAGATGGGCGCCGAGCTCGGTGCGGCGGAGCCGGTGGTAGGCCGTCTGCACCGTCCGGATGTCCTCGGCATGCCACCAGATCATGAAGTCCGCATCGGCCCGTAGACCCGCAACGTCATATACCCCGCGAACTACGACACCCTGCTCGGCGACGTCAGCAAACAATGCCTCGACCTCGGACGCGATCTTTGCGCGATCCTGCGGCAACGGGCTGGTGACCTTGAATACCGACCACATCGCATAGCGAATGCTGTCGTTGATCTCGCGGATCTGGCTGACGGATGGTTTCGGGCTCATGTCCTCATCCTGACCCGAAGCCCGCACCGCCTCACACATGGGTCAGCATCTGCGCCTCGGGAGGAATCGCCTCGTAACCGAATTGAAACCCTCCGACATGGAACGAACGCGTCCGTGCGCCGCTCCAAGGGACATACGATTCGTCCACCGCTTGTCCCCCGGAGGTCTGCCATGAAACCCGCGTTCATCCACCGCGAGTCCCCGCGACACATTCGGCCCGCCAGAAGCCTGATCGTCCTCGGTGCCCTGTCCGCTCTGCTGCTGACCGGTTGTGGCAGTGGCGGCACAACGGCCACCAGCAGTGAGGGAAGAGCGAGCGGCGGTGCTCTTGCCCAGGACAGTGCCGCGGCCAAGAGCGGCACCGGAACCAAGAACAGCGCGCCCGCCGATGCGTCCAAGTCGGGAGTGGTCGGTGTTGGTCCCAAGCTGACCAAGAGTGCAAGCCTCGACCTTCGGGTCAAGAACATCGACGCCGCCGCGGCTCAGGTACGCACCATTGCGACAGGGCTGCAGGCTCAGGTGCTCAGTGAGCAGATCGGAACGGGGGGTTCCGGTGGCCCAGTGCCCCTTCAAAGCAAGTCCGATGCCCTGAGTGGCTTTGGCACGCTGACCCTGTCCGTGCCCGCGGACAAGCTTGACACCGCGCTGGACCAGCTCGCCAGGATCGGCACCGTGCAACAGCGCAACATGTCCACCCAGGACGTCACCGCCCAGTACGTCGACACCGAGAGCCGGCTCAAGACCATGCGTGCCAGTGTCGAACGCGTGCGTGCCCTCATGACCCAGGCCAAGGACATCGGTCAGGTCGTGGTCCTGGAGAGCGAGCTGAGCCGGCGAGAGGCCGACCTGGAGTCGCTGGAGTCACAGCTGAGCACGCTCAAGAACAATGTCGAGCGTTCCACGCTGACGGTCTCGCTGAGCACGCCCGGGCACGAGACTGTGAGCAACACAGGTTTCGTCGCCGGTCTGCGCTCCGGCTGGGACGCGTTCACCGCGTCCGCTCGCGGGCTCTTCACAGTCATCGGAGCGGTCCTGCCATTCGCTGTGTTCTTCGCCCTGGCAGCAGCACCGCTCGTGTGGTGGTTGCGCCGGCGCCGGGCGGGCTCGGCGGGCGCGCTCAGCGAGTGAGGTCAACAGCTGAGGGATGAGGAGTGGCTGGACGGCCCGGTCCAGGAGCCTGCGGGCAGGGGCAGGAGCCACTCCTCAACCCGACGGCCCCAGAGGTCAGTGGGCGGAAGCCTCGTGCACCAGCTCAACGACGCGGGTCAGCACCTCAGGGTCGGTGGTCGGCAGGACTCCGTGGCCGAGGTTGAAGATGTGTCCAGGCGCCTGTGCACCCTCAGCCACGATGGATCGCACAACCCTTTCCAGCGCCGGCCATGGCGCGAACAGCAACGCCGGGTCAAGGTTGCCCTGCACCGCGTACCGGTCTCCGAGGCGAGCACGGGCATCGGTCAGTGAGGTACGGAAGTCCACGCCCACGACATCGGCACCAGCGGCGCCCATCGAGGCCAGCAGCTCGCCGGTTCCCACACCGAAGTGAATCGTCGGGACGTCCAGATCGGCAACGGCCGCCAAAGCCACCCGCGAGTGCGGCTGGACGAAGTTCTCGTAGTCCTTGCGGGACAGCACGCCCACCCACGAGTCGAACAGCTGCACGGCAGATGCCCCGGCCTGCGCCTGCAGCCGAAGGGACGCTCCGGAGATCTGGGCCAGTCGCGCGCACAGGGCATGCCACAGCTCAGGGTCGCCATGCATCATGGCCTTGGTGTGTTCGTGGTTCTTGGACGGCCCGCCCTCCACGAGGTACGACGCGAGAGTGAACGGCGCACCGGCGAATCCGATCAGTGGCGTGGCACCCAGCTCCGCGAGCACCAGGTGCACGGCCTCGGTGATGTAGGGGAGGTGCTCGGGCGTCAGCTCCGGAATACGGTCGAGGTCGGCATGCGTCCGGAACGGTTCGGCCACCACAGGCCCCACCCCGGCGACGATGTCAAGCTCGACGCCGACGGCGGCCAACGGCACCACGATGTCGCTGAACAAGATCGCCGCGTCGACCCCGTGCCGGCGCACCGGTTGCATCGTGATCTCGGCGACCAGGTCCGGCCTACGGCAGGAGTCGAGCATTCCCACGCCCTCGCGCACTGTGCGGTACTCCGGCAGAGACCGGCCCGCCTGACGCATGAACCAGACCGGCGTGTACGGCACGCTCTGACGTCGGGCTGCGCGGATCAGAGCACTATCGCGGGGGCTCTTCGGGGAGGACGTCACCCGCAGATTCTCGCACGAACGACCTACCCGCAGCGCACGAGTCAGAGCGCGATGGCGACCACGCCGACCAGGGTCAGCGCGACCCCGATGGACTGGACGCGGCGCAACCGTTCGCCCAGAAGCAGCCTCGCCCAGAAGAGCGTGGCGACCGGGTAGAGCGAGCCGAGCACGCTGGCCACGCTGACCATGCCTTGGGACGATGAGAAGGCGAACAGCCCGTTCGCGGTGACGTCGCCCAGACCGATGACCGCCAGTGCCGGAAGGTCGCGCGCGCGGGTGCCGCCGACCGAGCGAGCCACCAGTCCTGCGATGAGGAACAGGACGACGCTGGTCGCCCGCATGCCCCACAGCGTCTCCAGCAGCGAGTAGCGCGCTCCGCGGTCCAGGCAGTAGAGAGCCGTCCCGAAGCACGCCGCGGCGACAGCAGCCAGCAGCACCGGGCGCGGCGGCACAGCACCGGTCAGCTCCGGCCCAGAGGCCAGAGCCGCGCCCGTCACAGCCACGGCCATCCCGGCCCAGGCAGTCACACTCGGATGCTCCCCGGTGAGCAGGCCAAGAAACACCGGGACCAGTGCTCCCAGGGATGAGATCGGCGCAACCACGCCCATCGTTCCCGACGCCAGTGCCGTGTAGAAGCAGACCAGTCCGAGCGCTCCCGCCACCCCGGCAGCGATCGCCCAGAGCGGGCCGTTCCCGGAGAATGACGATGAGAAGCCGGTATGCCGCGCCAACAGGATCACGCTCAACGCGAGCAGGGCAAAGGCCTGGGTAGCGGCCACGACGGCGGGCGGCGCAATGGTCCGCGCCTTGAGTCCGGCGAAGAAGTCTGAAGTGCCCCAGAACACACTCGAGGTCAGAGCGAGCAGAGACAACATCGCCGAACCGTATCCCGGCGTGCCGCGAGCGCTGCAAGGGACCGGTCGACATACGCTTCGATCGTGGACAGTCGTAGCGTCCCCGGTGAGGACTCTGCCGAATTCGCACAGGCACTTCGTGAGCTGCGCGCCGCTCGGCTACGTCCCGAGGTTCGCCTCACAGAGGTGCCCGCCCCCAGCCGGATTGCCCCGCATGCCGTGGCCATGTCAGCAGAGGTCGTCACCGGCAGCCCGCAAGGTGAGGGTGATGAGCTCGCCTCTGGGCGATTCGTCCTTCTGTATGACCCGTCCGAGCCTGAGCCGTGGAACGGGGTATGGCGCGCAGTCACCTTTGCCCGCGCCGTGTTCGATCCCGAGCTGGCCAGCGACCCGATGCTCGGCGCGGTCGGATGGTCGTGGTTGATGGACGCGCTCGAGAACCGCGAAGCGACCCGCGTGGCCGAAGCAGGCACCGTCACCCGAGTCGTGTCCGAGAGCTTTGCCGGCTTGGCTGATCGCAGCACCACGGTGGAGATGGAGATCCGGGCCTCCTGGACACCCACCGGCCCCAACGCGGGTGCCCACCTGCAGGCTTGGACTGATCTACTGTGCACCGTTGCCGGCCTGCCACCGCTACCCGAGGGTGTCGTGTCCCTTGCACGGCAACGCCGCTGAACGGCAATGTCGCTGAACGACAGGCCGCTGAAGGTCAGCAGATGCTCCCGGCCAACTCCCCATTCCCGCAGGTCAATAGATTAGAGGGTGTGATCAACGGATCCAGCGACTCCCCAGAACCATCAGACGTGCCAGCCCCAGGCGTGCCGGACCACGAAGCGGCTGACCGGGTCATGGTCGCCCTGACTATGCCTGCCGAAGGCGTTCCGGACGTGACCGTGAACGAGCGGAGCCTTGCCCGGGCAACCGAGGCCCTTGCCGCCGGCACCGGACCGGTGGCCATTGACGCGGAGCGCGCGTCCGGCTACCGCTACGGACAGCGGGCCTACCTCATCCAGCTTCGCCGCGAGGGTTCGGGCACCTGGCTGATCGACCCGATCGCCTGCCCCGATCTCTCAGCTATCGGTGATGTTCTCTCCGACGTCGAGTGGATCCTGCATGCCGCCACCCAGGACCTGCCCTGCCTTGCTGAGGTCGGCATGCATCCGACGCGCCTTTTCGACACCGAGCTCGGGGGACGCCTCGTGGGTCTTCCGCGCGTTGGACTCGCTGCGGTCGTCGAGCACTACCTCGGCCTCACCCTTGCCAAGGAGCACTCGGCGGTGGACTGGTCGACAAGGCCCCTGCCTGAGCCCTGGTTGCGCTACGCCGCCCTCGACGTCGAGGTGCTGGTCCAGGTCCGCGATCTCATGGCAGACGACCTCGCGGCGCAGGACAAGATGGAGTGGGCGGAGCAGGAGTTCGACTCCCTCACCAGGTTCAACGGCCCCCCCATCCGGCTCGAGCCGTGGCGTCACACCTCGGGGCTGCACAAGGTTCGCAACCGCCGTGGCGCCGCCATGGTCCGCGAGCTGTGGCACAGCCGCGACGCCATTGCCCTTGAGAGTGACACCGCTCCAGGCCGGATCCTGCCGAACGCCGCACTGGTCGAGCTGGCCATCAGGGCACCGAAGTCGGATGCCGAGATCAGCCAGAACGGACTCGGCCGCGCCTCCAAGTCCGTGCGCCGATACCAACGAGAGTGGCTCATCGCGCTGGAGCGAGCCCGCCAGCTGCCCGAGGTGGAGCTTCCCGCTCTCACCGTGCACTCCGACGGTCCACCACCGGCAAGGGCCTGGGCCGACCGTGATCCGGTTGCCGCCGCACGACTGGCTCAAGCACGCGCAGCTCTGGGTGAGCTCGCTGAAGCCCGCCGTATCCCCGTCGAGAACCTGCTGTCTCCGGACTCCCTGCGCCGGATGTTGTGGACTCCCCCGGTCGAGCCGACGCTGGAGTCCATCTCCGACACCCTGCTCAAGCTCGGGGCCCGTCAATGGCAGATCGACATCGCCGGCCCCATCGTGGAGGAGGCCATCAACCGCCCTGCCGCGCGGGCTGTCGAGCCGACAGCGGAGCCAACTGCCTCGGCAACCACCAAGCCACGCTAGGGGTTTCGGGCGAAGTTACTCGCGGGTAGCATCGCTCTGGTTCGTCACTGTTCTCCCCAGGCTCGTCCATCACCGTTCTCCTTGGGAAGGCTCCCCGTGCCCCGCACTCTGCGTGAAGTCGTGTTCGTCGAAGGCGTTCGTACCCCGTTCGGCAAGGCCGGTGACACGGGCATGTACGCCCAGACGCGCGCCGACGACCTCGTCGTCAACTGCATCCGCGAGCTACTACGCCGCCATCCCGAGCTTCCACCGGAACGCGTCGAGGAGGTCGCCATCGCCGCGACCACCCAGATCGGCGACCAGGGCCTGACCCTTGGCCGGGTGGCGGCCCTGCTCGCCGGCCTGCCCAACACCACTCCGGGTTACTCCATCGACCGCATGTGCGCCGGCGGGATGACCGCGGTGACCAACGTGGCCTCAGCCATTGCCTTCGGCTCGGCCGAGATCGCCATCGCCGGTGGGGTCGAGCACATGGGGCGCCACCCGATGGGTGAGGCTGTCGACCCCAACCCGCGAATCATGTCCGAGCAGATCGTGGACCCCTCAGCCCTGGTCATGGGCGCGACCGCCGAGAACCTCCACGACCGCTTCCCGGCTCTGACCAAGGAACGCTGCGACGCCTACGCCGTCGCGAGCCAGAACAAGCTCGAGAAGGCGTATGCCGACGGCAAGATCCAGCCCGACCTGGTCACCGTCGCCACTCGTCATGCCGAGCTCGGGTACGGCCTGGCCACGACTGACGAACCTCCGCGCCCAGGCACCACCCTGCAGAACCTCATGGGTTTGAAGACGCCCTTCCGTTCCCACGGCAAGGTCACAGCCGGCAACAGCGCAGGCCTGACCGACGGGGCTGCTGCGTGCCTCGTGGCCTCGGCCGCTGCAGCCGCCGAGCTCGGGCTGCCCGTGCGGATGCGCCTGGCTGCCTACTCCTTCGTCGGTGTCGAGCCTGAGGTCATGGGCATCGGTCCGGTGCCTGCGACGGAGAGGGCTCTCAGACAGGCCGATCTGAGCATCGCGGACATCGGCCTCTTCGAGCTGAACGAGGCCTTCGCCGTCCAGGTTCTCGCCTTCCTGGACCACTTCGGCATCGCCGACGACGACCCCCGAGTGAACCAGTACGGCGGCGCGATCGCCACGGGCCACCCCCTGGCCAGCTCTGGCGTCCGTCTGATGACCCAGCTCGCCCGCCAGTTCGGGGAGAACCCGCAGGTGCGCTACGGCCTCACCGCCATGTGCATCGGCATCGGCATGGGCGGAGCGGTGATCTGGGAGAACCCTCACCACAGCGACTACGGCAAGGAACTCGAGATGACACGGCTCGACACGACAGATGTCGACACGACCCAGGGGGCTGGGGCCTGATGAGCATCGACTTCACTGCCCTGTTCCCGGACGAAGTCATCACCATGGCAAGGGCGCGCGACATCGCCCTGCCCCAGGGCGTTGGCACGTTCGTGCTGATCACGCTGGACAACGGCTTCGACCACGCCAAGCCCAACACCTTCGGCCCGGCCACCCTCTCTGGCCTGTCCGGGGTGCTCAGCACTCTGCGCGCCCGAGCTCAGGCCGGTGAGATCGTCGGTGTCGGGGTGACCGGCAAGCCGTTCATGTTCGCGGTCGGCGCAGACCTCACGGGCATCCCCAAGGTGACCAAGCGAGAGCAGGCGCTGGCCATCGGACAGCTTGGGCACAAGACGTTCGAGCAGTTCCGTACGCTCCCGGTGCCGACATTCGCCTTCGTCAACGGCATGGCCATGGGTGGCGGTGTCGAGATCGCGCTCAGTGCGGCCTACCGGACCGTCTCATCAGGCGTGCCCGCTCTGGCCATGCCCGAGTGCCTCCGGGGCCTGGTGCCCGCCTGGGGTGGCTGCTACATGCTGCCGAACCTCATCGGCGTCGAGCCGGCCCTGAAGGTCATCATCGAGGACCCGCTGAACAACAACCGCATGCTCAAGGGACCGCAGGCCTTTGAGCTCGGGATCGCCGACATGTTGATCGAACCGGCCACCTTCCTGGAGGACTCCCTGTCCTGGGCGGCCGATGTCATCGCCGGCAGGACCGTCCTGGACCGTCCCGAGATCGATCGCGACGCCACGACCTGGGAGGCTGCCATCGCCGCAGCGCGACGACTGGTCAAGGCCAAGACCGGTGACGCAGCGCCGGCACCGATGCGCGCCCTCGCGCTGGTATCCGCGGCTCGTACCGCCACCCGCGAAGAGGCCTACGCCGCTGAGGACGACGCCACGGCAGACCTGATGATGAGCGATGAGCTGCGCAGCAGCCTGTACGCCCTCGACCTGGTGCAGAAGCGAGCCAAGCGCCCGGCCGGGGCTCCCGACCCCTCGCTGGCACGCCCGGTCGCCAAGGTCGGCATCGTCGGCGCCGGCCTGATGGCAAGCCAGCTGGCTCTCCTGTTCGCCCAGCGGCTGGAGGTCCCGATCGTGATGACCGACCTCGACCAGGCTCGCGTGAACAAGGGCGTCGGGTACGTCCACGCCGAGGTCGACAAGCTGCTCGACAAAGGTCGAATCAGCCCAGACCGGGCCAACCGGCTCAAGGCTCTGGTGAGCGGCTCGACGAACAAAGGCGACTTCGCCGATGCCGACTTTGTCATCGAGGCCGTGTTCGAGGAGATCACGGTCAAGAAGCAGGTGTTTGCCGAGGTCGAGGGTGTCGTGGGCGCTGACTGTGTCCTGGCGACCAACACGTCCTCGCTCTCGATCACCGAGATGGCCGCGGATCTGAAGAATCCCGAGCGGGTAGTGGGCTTTCACTTCTTCAACCCCGTCGCGGTCATGCAGCTGCTTGAGATCATCAAGGGTGGCGCGACCGACGAGGCCACCCTTGCGACGGCATTCGCCACCGGCAAGAAGCTGAGGAAGACGACGATCCTGGTCAAGGACTCACCGTCCTTCATCGCGAACCGGATGCTGGGGCGGTTCCTGGGTGAGGTGGGCCGGATCGTGGACGAAGGCACCCCCATGGCGGTCGCCGACCGCGCCTTCGCCGGAGTCGCTCCGATGCCCCCGTTCGTCCTCCTGGGTATGGTCGGTCCCGCCGTCGCTCTACACAATAACGAGACGCTGCACGGCGCATTCCCGCAGCGTTTCCACGTGCCGGAGGGTCTGCGACGGCTGGTCGCCGCTGGCAAGCCGGGGTTCTACGTCTACCCCGAGGGCAAGCCGGTTCCGGACCCTGAGGTCCTCGCTCTCATGGAGACGCCAGCCAACCCGATGGTCCTGGACTCCGACCAGGTCCGCGAGCAGGTGCTCTCAGCCATGGCGCAGGAGGCCCGGCTGATGCTTGACGAGGGGGTTGTCGCGGCTCCGATGGACATCGACCTCGCCATGATCACCGGAACCGGATTTGCCCTCTGGAACGGCGGGCTCACGCCCCTGCTGGATCGCACTGGTATCTCCGAAAGGGTCACCGGGACGCGGTTCCTGCCCCGTGGCGTGGCCAGTGTTCCCGCCTGACCCGGTCCTCGCCATACCGGCGCAGGGCACGCTCTGATACCACGCAACACGACGCGCCCGGCCCGGCATCAGTGGGTCGCAGTGTGCCAGTGAACTATCGTTGCAGGCATGCGTAAGGACTATCCAGCCCGTATCGGCACCCTGATCCGGGACGCCCGACGTCACCAAGGCCTGTCCCAGAGCGATCTCGCGGAACTGTTGGGCACCAGCCAGAGTGCCATAGCGCGCATTGAGCAAGGCAAGCAGAACCTGAGCCTGGAGATGCTGGCTCGCATCGGCGCGAGCCTGGACTCCGAGTTCGTCTCAGTGGGCCACTCAAGCGTCCAGCACCTACGCATCGTCGGCGGGACCAAGCTGTCCGGGACGATCGACGTCAAGACCAGCAAGAACGCCGCCGTCGCGCTGTTGTGCGCGTCACTGCTCAACCACGGGCGCACCACCTTGCGCCACCTCGCCCGGATCGAGGAGGTCAACCGAATCATCGAGGTGCTGAACAGCATCGGCGTCAGGACCCGATGGCTGCCGGACAGCAATGACCTCGAGATCACTCCGCCGGCCCGCCTCAACCTGGCGGGAATGGACGTCGAGGCCGCGCGCCGCACCCGCACCGTCATCATGTTCCTGGGGCCCCTGCTCCATGAGCTCGATGAG
>Ga0209540_10001448_pt1 | contig 18101 bp, 15 predicted proteins | sample BarGraIncu01121A_FD_184501 | JGI IMG/M metagenome (GOLD analysis project Ga0209540, IMG submission 184501) | Arctic peat soil microbial communities from Barrow, Alaska - Barrow Graham LP Incubations 011-21A (SPAdes) (version 2) | ecosystem: Environmental > Terrestrial > Soil > Wetlands > Peat... | reverse complement strand
AGCAGCACCTCACGCGTGTATGACGCCGCTGCGGCCGAGCGCACCATCGGCCTGCGCGAACGAACCGCCGACGTATTGCGACACCTCGGTGTCCAGGTGATCGATGCCGAGCCAGATCTGCTTCCGGTTGCGTTGACCGATCACTACCTGCTGCTCAAGAGCCGGGGCCTGCTGTAGTCACCGACGGTCGTCGCACCGTCCCTAGGTTTGGCGGGTGAATCACCGCACCATCCCTAGGTTTGGCAGATCAGCCGACGACGGGTGCCGTGTCGCCAGTGTCGCGTGCGGCCACGTCGCCGGTGGCGCCGCGCCGACATGCCCAGCGACCTGCCGTGAAGACATAGGTGAGGAAAGCCACCTCAACAGTCACGCCGATGCCGATCCGCGTCCAGGTGGGCAGCGGGGAGGGCGTGACGAACGCCTCGACGATCCCGGAGACGGCCAGCACGACGACGAGCCCGAGGGCAACCGCCATGGCAGAGCGACCCTCCTCGGCGAGGGCCCGAGAGCGGGCTCGCGGGCCCGGGTCGACCCAGGCCCAGAACAACCGCAGACCGGTGGCGCCGGCCACGAAGACTGCCGTCAGCTCCAGCATCCCGTGCGGAAGGATCAGACCGAAGAACAGAGCGCCGCGATGGTGGTTGATCATGATCGCGCCCATGAACCCAAGGTTGAGAACGTTCTGGAAGAGCAGATAGACCACCGGGACGCCGAGGACGCCGAGCGCGATGCAGATGGCAGTCAGCCAGGCGTTGTGCGTCCAGACCAGCGCGGCGAAGTGCGATGCGGCGAACCCGCTGTAGTAGTGCTCGAAGTCCGTGTTGACGAGCTTGTCGATCTCGGCAGGGGACATCAGCGAGGACTCGAACTGCGGGTGGGACAGAAACCACCACCCGACGACCAGCGCCACCCCGAGGTTGGCGACTGCTGTGAGGATCCACCACCACCGGGTCCGGTACAGCGCCGCCGGGAAGGTGTCGGTGAAGAAGCCACCGAGATCCGCCCATGCCACCGATCTCGTTCCGGCGGAACGGGCTCGGGCCCGGGCAAGTAGCGACGACAGGTAGGTCACCAGGCTGGGGTCCGGAGCCGACGACCGGAGGACGGACAGGTGGGTGGCGACACGTTGGTAGAGGTCGAGGATCTCGTCGGCCTCCGCGCCGCTGAGCGATCCGTGGCGTGCCAGCTGCTCAAGGCGGTTCCACTCGCCCTGGTGCGCAGCCACAAAAGCGTCCAGGTCCACGCCCACACTGTATTCGCGGCCACCCCCGTCCGCAGGGCCGGCCGGATACGCTAAACCTGTCATGAAGGACAGCACAAGTATGAACAGAAGCACCCCATGAGCAGCAGCACCGTGGGCGTCGGTGTCGACGACCTCGTCACCGGCGAGGCCGTCGCCCTGGAGCTGCCCGCGGCAGGCATCGCCCTGCGCACACTCTCCGGCTTCCTGGACGTGTCGGTCGCCGTTCTCGCCCTGATAGTGGGCCTGCTCCTCGCCCCGCTGCTGACGCAGGGCGCCGACGAAGCCATCGTCGCCGTGGCGACGACGGTGCTCATGGTCCTCGTCTTTGTCGTCCTGCCGACCACGCTGGAGACCCTGACCCGCGGTCGCTCGGTGGGCAAGCTCGCCACGGGCCTGCGGACCGTCCGCGACGATGCCGGGCCGATCGGCTTTCGCCATGCTGTGACCCGCGCGCTCGTCGGACTCGTGGAGATCTGGCTTCTGTTGGGGGTGCCCGCCCTGGTCAGCGGGTTGGTGAGCAGCAAGGGCAAACGGCTCGGCGACTACGCCGCCGGCACCTACGTCGTGCGGGAGCGGGTCCACATCACACTGCCGCCGCCTCCCATGATGCCGCCCCACCTGGCTGCGTGGGCGGCCGGCGCAGACATCGCCCGACTGCCCGACGGGCTGGCCATGGCAGTCCGGCAGTTCCTCATGCGCGCGCCGCTTCTGAGCCCGCCCTCGCGCGCGACCCTCGGCCTCCAGCTGCACGACGAGGTGGTCGCCTATCTCGCTCCGCAGCCCCCGGCCGGCACGCATCCCGAGCTCGTACTCGCCGCGGTCATGGCCGATCGGCGCCGACGCGACTGGATCCGGCTGCAGCGGGACGCCGCCCTGCGAAGTCGTCTCATCCCGGCGGACCCGATCGACTCCCTGCCCCGCTAGCCTCGACCCGGCGTTCGAGCTCCGCTGTATCCGGACGGTCAGGCCTGGGTCAGCGCCACGAAGCCCGGCTTGACGACGTCATCGATGATCGCCAGCCGTTCGTCAAACGGGATGAACGCCGACTTCATCGCGTTGATCGTGGCCCAGCGCAGATCCTCCAGCGTCCATCCGGCTTCGTTCACCAGCAGCGACATCTCGCGGGTCATCGACGTGCCGCTCATCAGCCGGTTGTCGGTGTTGACGGTGACCCGGAACTTGAGCCGCTTCAACAGCGAGATCGGGTGCAGCGCAACGGACTCGGCGGCGCCGGTATGGACATTGCTGCTCGGACACATCTCCAGCGGGATACGCCGGTCGCGCACGTATCCCGCAAGACCGCCGAGCGTCACCTCGGAGGGGTCCGCCATAGCCGCGTAGGCCACGTCCGCGGAGTATGGCCTGCCCGCAACCTGGACGTCGTCGATGATGCGTACCCCGTGACCGAGGCGGTCGGCGCCGCACCACTGGATCGCTTCCCAGATGCTGGGGAGCCCGAACGCCTCGCCTGCGTGAATGGTGAAATGGGCGTTCTCACGGCGGAGGTACTCGAACGCGTCCAGGTGCCTGGTGGGCGGGAACCCTGCCTCAGCTCCGGCGATGTCGAAGCCCACAACGCCCTCATGGCGATAACGCACGACGAGCTCGGCGATCTCAGTCCCCTTGGCGGCGTGGCGCATCGCCGTCAGCAGTGCGGTGACCCGGATCCCCCGACCCGACTCGGCCGCGATCCGCTCACCGTCGCGGAAGCCGGCATTCACTGCCTCGACCACGTCCTCGAGGTACAGTCCGTCCACCAGATGCAGCTCCGGGGCATAACGCACCTCGGCATAGACCACCCCGTCGGCAGCGAGGTCCTGCACGCACTCACTCGCAACCCGGTGCAGTCCGTTGACGGTCTGCATGACGGCGACCGCCTGGGCGAACGTCGTGAGGTAGCGCTTGAGCGACCCCGAGTCGGCACTCTCACGGAACCAGACCCCGAGGGCGCCTACCTCATGTGCCGGAAGTCCTTGGTAACCAACGATGTCGGCGAGCTCGATGATCGTCTGTGGGCGCAGCCCGCCGTCGAGGTGGTCATGCAGCAGCACCTTCGGGGCACGGCGCAGGGTGTCGTCGGTAAGCACTCGGTCCTCGCGGTTGACTGTGTCGGGGCCGAGCACCGGGAGGCGGACGGCGACGTGCTCGCTGACCACCTTGCCGCCAGCGACCGGGATGCGCATGGGCACGGTGATGAGCCGAGGCACGCGTTCACAGTAGCGGCAGGTGCGACGCAGGAGCCTGCGGACCTTGCCGCCGCTCAGCTGATCCGGTCGATCACCAGCGGCAGCAGATCCGGCCGGGAGCCCTCTGGTGCAATGAAACACGAGCCATCGAGCGCCTCGAGGGCCCGACCGAACCGCTCGGGGGTGTCGGTATGCAGCGTCATCAGCGGGTCGCCGGCTCGCACGACGGCGCCGGGTTTGGCGTGCATCTGGACACCTGCTCCGGCCTGGACCTTGTCCTCCTTGCGGGCCCGACCTGCGCCCAGCCGCCACGCGGCGATGCCGACCTTCAGCGCGTCCAGCTGCGTCAGGACCCCTGAGCCGGTGGCCAGGATCTGATGCGTCTCTCTCGCAACGGGTAGTGGCGCAGACGGGTCGCCACCCTGAGCGGTGACCATGCGGCGCCATACGTCCATGGCCCGCCCGTCCTTGAGCGCGTCGGCCGGGTCGACGTCGTCCCGGCCGGCAGCCGCCAGCATCTCGCGCGCCAGCACCAGCGTCAGCTCCACGACATCCGGCGGGCCACCGCCGGCCAGAACCTCCACCGACTCGCGAACCTCCAGGGAGTTGCCCGCCGTCAGGCCCAGCGGGGTCGCCATGTTGGTCAACAGGGCGACGGTGTTCACCCCGGCGTCCTGACCGAGGTCCACCATCGTGCGCGCCAGAACACGAGCAGAGTCGACGTCCTTCATGAACGCCCCAGACCCGACCTTGACGTCGAGCACCAAGGCGCCGGTGCCCTCGGCGATCTTCTTGCTCATGATCGAGCTCGCGATGAGCGGGATGGCCTCGACCGTGCCGGTGACGTCGCGCAGGGCATAGAGCTTCTTGTCGGCAGGCGCGAGGGTGTCGCCTGCCGCGCAGATCACCGCGCCGACGTCCTCGAGCTGTCGCATCATCTCGCCGGTGGACAGCGCGGCACGCCAGCCTGGGATCGACTCGAGCTTGTCAAGCGTTCCGCCGGTGTGGCCCAGTCCGCGACCCGAAAGCTGGGGAACCGCAACGCCGCACGCCGCCACCAGAGGCGCCAGCGGGAGAGTGATCTTGTCGCCGACCCCACCGGTCGAGTGCTTGTCCGAGGTCGGACGTGAAAGAGACGAGAAGTCCATCCGTTCACCGGACGCGATCATCGCCGAAGTCCAGCAGGAGATCTCGCGACGGTTCATCCCGTTGAGCAGGATCGCCATGGCCAAGGACGACATCTGCTCGTCGGCCACCACCCCACGCGTGTACGCGTCGATCACCCAGTCGATCTGCCCGTCGGACAGCTCCTGCTTGTTGCGCTTGGCGACGATGACATCGACCGCATCAAAGACAGCGGCGTCAAAGGAGTCGGTCACGCGAAGATCCTCTCTCATGCGGCATGCCGGGTGGCTGGCATCCGCTGGGGGGCATATGTCAGTGATGGGTCGGGTCGAACTCGTTCAGATCGCTGCTACCAAAGGCATCCGGCAGCACCTCGTTCATGGTGCGCACCCCTCGTGCCGTCATCAGCTCGCAAGCGGGTCCGCCGTGCTCCCACAACAGCTGCCGGCACCGCCCGCAGGGCATCAGCGGGTCGCCGTTGCCGTTCACGCAGGACACCGCCACCAGCCGGCCACCTCCGGTCAGGTGCAGCTGAGAGACCATCCCGCACTCGGCACACAGCGCCACACCGTAGGCCGCATTCTCGACGTTGCAGCCGGACACGATGCGCCCGTCGTCGACCAGGCCAGCCACACCGACCGGGAACCTGCTGTACGGCGCATAGGCTCGTTGCATCGCCTCGGTTGCCTTGGCGTGCAACAGATCCCAGTCAATGGACTCCCGGTCAGTGGACGCAGTCTGGGACACTAGCCCGCCTCACCCTTGCGGTACGGCAGGCCGTCTGCGGCCGGCATGCGCAGTCGCTGGGAGGAGAGGGCGAGCACGAGCAGCGTGGCAACATACGGCGTCATGCCGGTGAACTCGTCCGGCACGGTCTTGGTGACCAAGTACAAGACGGCCACGAGGGCACCCGCTGCGATCGCCGCGGCGCCCTGAAGCACGCGACGCTTCCGAATCTGCCAAAGGCCGACGATGACGGTGAGGACAGCGAGCAGAAGCAACATGGCATGGACCGTGCTGCCACCACCTCGCAGTTGCACGGCGTCGGTGTAGCCGAACAGGGCCGCGCCACCAACCAGGCCACCGGGACGCCAGTTGCCGAAGATCATGGCGGCCAGGCCGATATAGCCACGCCCGCCGGTCTGTCCGTCGCGGTAGATGTTGGCGGCGACCAGGGCGAGGTAGCCACCACCGAGGCCGGCCATCGCCCCGGAGACCAGCACTGCGATGAACTTGTACCGGTACACATTGACACCCAAGGTCTCGGCGGCGACCGGACTCTCACCACACGAGCGCAACCGCAGACCGAACGTCGTGCGCCACAGCACCCACCAGGTCAAGGCGACCATGGCCAAGGCAATGAGCGTCACGACCGACAGGTTCGTCACCAGCGAACCCAAGATGGCGGCCAGATCGGAGACAAAGAAGATCTGCTTGTGCTCAAGACTCACCAAACCGGATGAGACACCGGGAATGCTGATGGTGGGCAGGGTCCCCAGGGAAGGTGACTGGGTCGGCCCGCCGCCGGGGGTCCCGGTGAAGGTCCGGGCGGCGAGGTACTTCGCCGCGCCATAGCCGATGATGTTGATGGCCACGCCAGACACGATGTGGTCCACGCCGAAGACGACCGTCGCCAGGGCGTGGATCGCGCCGCCGAGCATGCCGCAGAACATGGCGCCAAGCAGTCCGGCCCATGGGCCGTAGTGGTAGCCGAAGAACCCGGCGCCCCACGTGCCGAGGATCATCATGCCCTCGAGCCCGATGTTGACGACCCCTGCCCGCTCGCTCCACAGGCCGCCCAGACCCGCCAGACCGATCGGCACCGCGAGCCCGATCGCTGCCGCGAGGGCTCCCGATGAGGCAAGGTCGGTGGCGCCGGTCACCACGCGCAGTACCGCGATCAGGAACACCGCGATCACGGCGATGAGGGCGATCCGCGCGGGGCTCAGGTGCGGCCTGTGCACAGCGCCGGTGATCACCTTGGCGCCGGCCTTCAGTCCCGCGGTGCTCATGCCGTCACTCTTTCCGGGGTCGAGGGACCGGATTGGTCGGAGAGCTGTCTTGCCACGTTGCGTTGCTCCATCCGCAGACCTGCCCGCCGTACGACCTCATAGGCGATGACCACGGCCAGGACGATGACGCCCTGGATGATGAAGACGAGCTCCGAGCTCACGCCCACATTGATCTGCAGACCGTTGCCCTGTTGCTCGAGGTAAGACCAGAGCAGGGCGCCGAAGCCGATGCCGACCGGGTGGTTCCGACCCAGTAGCGCGATGGCGATGCCTGAGAAGCCGAGGCCCGGCTGGAAGGTCGTGCCGTAGCTGAAGTCCTGGCCGAACAGCAGCGGCATGCCGACTAGTCCGGCCACCGCCCCTGATAGCAGCATCGCGGTGAGGACCATGCGCTTGACGTCGACACCGCTGGCCACGGCCGCTGTCTCGGAGCGACCGGTCGCGCGAAGGTCGAACCCGAAGCGGGTCTTGTTCAGGACCACCCAGTACCCGACACCGATCAGCATGGACAACAGGATGAAGCCATAGACCTTGTTCGGGGTCCCGGGGATCATGGCGAATCCGGGCACTCGCGATGCGGTGGGGAGCACCTTGGTGTTGGTCACGTTGCTGCCGGCGGTCGAGTCCGCGACCTTAAGCAGCAGGAAGGACACGAGGCCGGTGGCAATGGCGTTGAGCATGATCGTGGAGATCACCTCTGAGACGCCTCGGCTGACCTTGAGCCAGCCGGCGATGCCCGCCCACAACCCGCCGGCCACCACCGCGATCAGCAGAGACACGAAGATGTTGAGTGGGCCTGGTAGCCAACCCTGACCGGCGAAGACCGCTGCCGCGAAAGCGGCAACGCGATACTGTCCGTCGACCCCGATGTTGAACAGGTTCATCCGGAAGCCGATGGCGACGGCGATCGCGGACAGGTAGTAGACGGTGGCGCCGTTGATGATCGCGACGACCAGCCGGGGCCGTGGAGCAGTCAGCAGCTGCGTCCACACCGCGACGACCGGGTCGCCTGCCAACAGCAGCACGACGGACGTGACCAGGAATGCCACCAGGAGGGCCAGAACGGGCGCGGCCAAAGCCAGTCCGAGCTTGCGCAGATCGGCTGCCTTCATCAGACGGCTCCCGTCATCGCCGCGCCGAGGTCCTCGGCGGTCACCACATCCGGGTCGAACTCACCAGACAGCTGACCGCGAAGGATCACCCGAATCGTGTCGGACAGGCCGATCAGCTCGTCGAGATCGGCTGAGATGAGCAACACTGCGAGGCCCTCTCTTCGGGCCTTCTTGATCTGTTCCCAGATCGCCGCCTGGGCGCCCACGTCCACGCCACGGGTCGGATGGGCTGCGACCAGAACCCTCGGTTTGTGGCTCATCTCACGGCCGACAATCAGCTTCTGCTGGTTGCCGCCAGACAGAGAGTGAGCAGTGACATCGATAGAGGGGGTGCGCACGTCGTACTCGGCGGCGATTCGCTCCGTCTCGGCCTTGGCACCAGCAGCATCGACCCAGATCCCCCTGACGTTCGGCGTTTGCGTCTGGTGGCCCAGCATGACGTTCTCCCACAGCGGAGCGTCCAGCAACAGAGCGTGTCGTTGCCGGTCCTCGGGGATGTAGCCCACACCGGCCTCACGGATCTCGCGGGTGTGCCAGTCGCTGATGTCCTTGTCCTCCAGGAGGATTCGTCCAGCAGAGGGTTCACGCATGCCCATGATGGCCTCGACCAGCTCAGCCTGGCCGTTGCCCTCGACCCCGGCAATGCCCAGCACCTCGCCGGCGTGAATGGTCAGGTTGATGTCGTGCAGGACGTCGCGGCCTTCGGCTCCGGCGAGGACCAAACCCGCGATGGTGAGGATCGGGCGGTCCGTGACCGTGGACACCTCGGTGCTGGGGGAGGGTAGCTCGGAGCCGACCATGAGCTCAGCGAGCTGACGGGAGGTGACCGACTTCGGGTCGACGGTGGCCACGGTGGTGCCACGCCGCATGACGGTGATGGTGTCTGCGACCGACAGAACCTCATCGAGCTTGTGGGAGATGAAGATGACAGTCAGTCCTTCGCTCTTGAGGTCGCGCAGGTTGTCGAAGAGCTCGTCGACCTCCTGGGGCACCAAGACTGCGGTGGGCTCATCGAGGATCAGGGTCTTGGCGCCGCGATAGAGAACCTTGAGGATCTCGACGCGCTGACGTCTGCCGACGCCCAGGTCAGCCACCAGGTCGTCGGGGCGGACATCGAGGCTGTACTCACCGGAGATCCGCTCGATCTCGGCTCGCGCCCGGTCGGCGATGCCATGACGCTTCTCCGCGCCGAGCACGACGTTCTCCAGGACCGTCAGGTTGTCGGCGAGCATGAAGTGCTGGAAGACCATGCCGATACCGGCATCGATCGCGTCCGACGGGCTGTGCAACGAGACCGCTGCACCGTCCACGCTGATCGTGCCCTCATCGGCCCGCTGCACGCCATACAGGATCTTCATCAGGGTGGACTTGCCGGCACCGTTCTCGCCCACGATGGCATGCACGGTCCCCCGACGCACGAGGAAGGTCACGTCCTTGTTGGCGACAACCCCTGGGTAGCGCTTGGTGATACCCCGCAGCTCAACGGCTGGGGCCACAGTCGATCCCGCGTCCGCGGCACTCTGTGCAGAGTCGGTGATGGCGCACACTCCTCGTAGGGGGCGCCCACGACGTCGCGGGCGTTGATCTTGAAGCCTGGCGCACAAAGACCAAGGCCCGGGTGGCACAGTACGCGCCAGCCCGGGCCTGGTGTCCAGCAGGTGACACTCAGCTGCGAAGACACCTACGGCTTGGTCGGAACCACGATCTTGCCGGCAATGATCTGCGCCTTGAAGGCCTCGAGCTTGGGGACGATGTCGTTGATCTTGCCGCCGGTGGTGCTGTAGCCAACGCCGCCAGCCTTCAGGTCGTAGACCTTGGTGCCGGCGACGAACTTGCCTTCGGTCAGTGACTTGATGAAGTCGAACGTCGCGACGTCGACCTTCTTGAGCATCGAGGTGATGATGACGTCCTTGACGTTCGCCGGTGCGGTCAGCGCCTGGTCGGAGTCGACCCCGATCGCCATCTTCTTCGCAGCCGCAGCGGCGGTGAACACGCCACCACCAGAGCCACCAGCGGCGTGGTAGACCACGTCAGCGCCCTGCTGGTACATGCCCTCAGCTGCGGTCTTGCCCTTGGCCGGGTCACCGAAGCCGGAGAAGTCCGGCGGCTGAGTGAGGTACTTGACCTGGATCTTGACGGCGGGGTTGACCGCCTTCGCGCCCATCTTGTAGCCGGCCTCGAACTTCTTGATGAGGTCGGTGTTGACGCCGCCGACGAACCCGATATTGCCCGTCTTGGACTTCAGTGCGGCCGCGGCACCTACGAGGAAGGAGCCCTCGTTCTCGGCGAACGTGAGGTTCTCGATGTTGGGTCCGGTCGCATCGGTGGAGTCGATGAGTGCGATCTTGGCGTCCGGGTTTGCCTTGGCGACCTTCTTGACGGCCGGCGCATAAGCGAAGCCGACGGCGATTGCATTGGTGTAGCCGGCGTCGATGAGCTGCTGCAGTCGCTCCTCGCGCGCGGACTCGGGCTCGCCGTTGACCGCCGTAGCCTCCTTGGTGACAACACCGAGATCCTTCTTGGCCTTGTCCAGACCGGCAGCGGCGGCGTCGTTGAACGACTGGTCTCCGCGCCCGCCCACGTCATAGGCCATGCCGATTTTCATGGCCTTGGCGGCGCTGGTCTTGCCGCTCGCACCCGACGTGCTATCCGTGCTGGACCCGCACCCGGCCAGAGCCATGGCAGCCACCGAGGCGACGGCCACTATCTTCATCGATGATCTCAACGTGCTCTCCCCTGATTCCAACCACATCCCAAGTGCACCAGACGGCGCACTTTTCGAGACTCTACCCGCCACCCAGCGACGCTGCCCGTCGAGGTACCCGACCGTATCCGCACCGTTATCTCGGCACCCTCCAGCGGCCTTGATGTCACAGTGTCAGTCGGAAGGGTGTGCCATTGCGGCGCCCAGCAGCAGCCGCGCGCCCATGGCGACCGCCCGCTCATCCACGACCAGATCGCCCTGGTGCAGCTCGTAGGTCCCACCGCCCGGGGTTCGCGTCCCCAACCGCGCCATCGCTCCCGGCACAGCCTGCAGATACCAGGCGAAGTCCTCACCACCCAGGGACTGCGCAGTCGACGTCGCTGCCTCGGGACCAAGCGTCAGCTCCGCGGCTGCGCGCAGTCTGGCCACCGACACCGGGTCGTTCACCACCGGCGGCGCCCCACGCACGTGCTCGACCTTCGCGGACACGCCGTACGGACTGGCCACCGCGTTCACGAGCTCCTCGAACAGGGGGCCGATGTCCTCCCACAGCTGCGCATCGAGCATCCGCAGGGTGCCACTGACGGTGCCCGTCGAGGGAATGACGTTCTCGGCGCTGCCGGACTGGACGGTCCCCCACACGAGAGCGACGCCGGCCCGCGGGTCGACCCGGCGTGAGAGCGCCGCGGGAACGTCGGTGACGACCTTGCCCAGTGCAAAGACCAGATCCTGGGTCAGGTGCGGCCGTGACGTGTGACCGCCGCGTCCACTGAGAGTGATGGTGACGCTGTCGGTCGCCGACGTGATCGGGCCGTCGCGCAAGCCCACCAGGCCCACGTCCAGGGTGGGGTCGCAGTGGATGCTGTAGATGACGTCAACCCCCTGGAGGCCGCCCTGCTCGGTCACACCCAGGGCTCCCCCGGGCGTGACCTCCTCGGCCGGCTGGAAGATCAGACGCACGCCAAGTCCTTGTGCCGCCAGGGAATCAGCGTGTTCCTGCAGCGCCAGACCCGCACCCAGGACCGCTGCGGTGTGGACGTCATGACCGCAGGCATGGCAGACCCCTTCGGTCTGCGAGGCGAACGGTAGGCCTGTACGCTCGGCCACCGGCAGCGCGTCCAGGTCCGCCCGCAACGCCACCCGGTATGCCGGATCGACCGGCCCGATGTCGGCGATGAGTCCGGCGCCGACCAGTGACCGCACCCGGACACCGGCAGCTGTCAGCCTGGCAGCGACCCGGTTGGTGGTGCGCATCTCGGCATGCGAGAGCTCGGGGTGAGCGTGGAGGTCACGTCGGAACGCCATGAGCTCGTCATCCAGTGCGGCCAGTGGGTTGCCCGGCATCAGCAACCCGTCACCGGGCCATCACCAAGCCGAAACCTCAGAAGGTCTCGCTGGGAACGTACACACCCCATACGTCTCGCAGCGCGTGGCAGACCTCGCCGCCGGTGGCGCGAGCGGCCAAAGCCTCCTTCATGGGCACCAGGACGTTGTCCGTGCCCGCCGCAGCGGCACGCAGGGAGTCCAGCGCACGCGACACCACGTCGTTGTTGCGCTCCTTGCGCAGCACCGCGAGGCGTTCGCACTGGTCTTCCTCGATCCGGGGGTTGACCAGCAGCGGCTCTGGGTGCTCCACCTCGTCGATGTTGAACTTGTTGAGGCCGACCACGACACGCTTGCCCCCGTCGATCTCCAGCTGGATACGGTAGGCCGAGCGCTCGATCTCGGCCTTCTGGAAGCCCTGCTCGATGGCGGCCACGGCGCCGCCCTTGTCCTCGACCTGCTGCATGAGCTGCAGCACCGCGTCCTCAACGTCATCGGTCATGGACTCCATGACGTAGGACCCGGCGAAGGGGTCGACGGTCTTGCACACGTCGGTCTCAAAGGCGATGACCTGCTGGGTACGCAGCGCCAGTCGTGCGGCCTTCTGGCTCGGCAGCGAAAGGGCCTCGTCGAAGGAGTTGGTGTGCAGCGACTGGGTGCCACCCAGGACCGCGCCCAGGCCCTGCAGTGCAACACGGACCATGTTGACCTCAGGTTGCTGTGCGGTCAGCTGAACGCCGGCGGTCTGGGTATGGAACCGCAGCATCTGGGACTTGGGGTTCTTGGCGCCGAACTCGTCCTTCATGATGTGCGCCCAGATCCGGCGAGCGGCGCGGAACTTGGCGACCTCCTCAAGCAGGGTGGTGCGGGCCACGAAGAAGAAGGAGAGCCGCGGGGCGAAGTCGTCAACGTCCAGGCCTGCGGCCACCGCGGTGCGCACGTACTCCTTGGCGTTGGCCAAGGTGAACGCGATCTCCTGCGCGGGCGTGGCGCCGGCCTCGGCCATGTGGTAGCCGGAGATGGAGATCGTGTTCCAGCGCGGCATCTCTGTGTGGCAGTAGGAGAAGATGCCACTGATCAGGCGAAGCGACTGCTTCGGCGGGAAGATGTAGGTGCCGCGGGCGATGTACTCCTTGAGCACGTCGTTCTGGATCGTGCCGGTCAGCTGTTTGCCGGCGATGCCCTGCTCGGCCGCAACCAGCTGGTACATCAGCAGCAGCGGCGCAGCCGGCGCGTTGATCGTCATCGACGTGCTCACCTTGTCCAGTGGCAGTCCATGGAACAGGGTGCGCATGTCGTCCAGGGAGTCGACTGCGACGCCGACCTTGCCAATCTCACCGCTGGCGATCGGCTCGTCGGAGTCATAGCCCATCTGTGTTGGCAGGTCGAAGGCCACGGAGAGGCCACCGGTGCCGGCCTTGATCAGCTGCTGGTACCGCTCGTTGGACTCCGCGGCGGTACCGAACCCGGCGTACTGGCGCATCGTCCATGGCCTGCCGGTGTACATCGTCGGGTAGACCCCACGCGTGTACGGGAACTTCCCGGGCGAGCCGAGGCGTTCCTCGGCGTCGAAGCCATCAAGTGCCAACTGGTCATAGACAGGGGCGATCGGCAGGTCAGACTCGCTGCGCGCCAGGGGGATTTCAGCCATGGCTACAAGAGTAGTGAACCCGCTAAACCCATGTGCGCCCGGGCTGGACCCCGGCCACATGGAGCAGGCCCGTCATCGATGGCGCATCCGCGCTCCTGGGCCATCAATGACCCCGTGCACCAGGTGGACCCCGGCCTCCGAGATCAGGTGAGATCGGCGCGCCCGGTTGCCCTGAGCAGCTCGGTCAGAGTCTTGACGTCCTGGGCGCGTTGACGCGTCGTGACGAGCACGGCATCCGGGGTGTCGACCACGACGATGTCGTCCAGACCGAGCACCGCGACGATCCGGCCTGAACCGGGGATGACAAAACCCGTCGTGTCCTTGGCCAGCACCAGATCAACCTCACCCAGGATCTTCAGCCCGGGAGCCGCCGAGACGTCGGACAACAGTGAACCCAGAGAGGCGAAGTCGCCCACGTCATCCCAGGTGAACGGCCCCGGCACCACCGCGACGCGACCCAAAGCTGCGGCAGGTTCGGCCACCGCATGGTCAATGGCCAGACTGGTCAGCCCCGGCCACAGCTCGCTCAGGCGGGCTGGCTCCGCCGCGATGTCACGCAGGCCGGCGGCCAGCTTGGGATGGAAGTCGGCCAACAGATCAAGCAGGACCGTGGCTCCGACGACGAACATCCCGGCGTTCCAATGGTATTCGCCGGTCTCCAGGAACCGCCGCGCAGTCGTCTCGTCAGGCTTCTCCACAAATGACCGAACCTTCCGGCCGTGGGGAGCACCTTCGATCGCCAAGGGGTCGCCAACGCGTATGTAGCCAAAACCGGTTGACGGACGGGTCGGTTCGATGCCGATCGTGACGACATAGCCGGTCCGCGCGACCGCGACCGCCTCACGGACGCAGTCGGCGAACACCTCCGGCTCGCCGATGATGTGGTCCGCGGCGAAGGCACCGATGACGGCCTCGGGGTCACTGCGTTCGAGCATCGCCGCGGCAAGCCCGATCGCCGCCATGGAGCCCCGCGGGGAGGGCTCTGCCACGAGGTTGGCCGGGGCCAGCCCGGGAAGCTGGACTCGCACGGCCGCCTCGTGCAGGACCCCTGCCACCACCATGATGTGGTCACCACACAGGGGTTTGAGCCGGTCCCACGTCGCCTGCAGCAGCGAGCTCCCAGCGCCAGTCATGTCCTGGAGGAACTTCGGCGACTTCGACCGCGACAGGGGCCATAGTCGGGTCCCGGCACCTCCCGCAGGAATCACCGCCCAGAACCCGGCAATCGCCCGACTGTCCCTGTCGTCCGCGACCTGTGTCATGGTGCCCGGGACCTGTCCCACATCGTCCGCGCTCGGTGTCACGGTTCCAGCGCCTTCAGCCATGGCGCAGACGGTACAGGCGGCGCCAGCCAGGCACTTCGTCAGCACCGCCATGTCGACCACTTCGATCGATTAGGATGGTGCCTTCAGATGACATCACTCCGGTTTGCCGTGCGCGCCCTCGCGCTGAGCCTCGCGCTCGCCACTACGGGCGCACTCTGCGTGGTGGCCCCAGCCTCCCCAGCACCCGCTGCCACCAGCAACGCTTTCAGCAACCCCGCCAGCCCCATAGGTGGTCAACAGCTTGCCGCGCGAGGGGTCATCGTGAACCTTGCGCCAGGGGTTCCGGCCCCACCCGCCATGCCCGGGGCCTCCTTCGTGCTGGCAGACATGGACACAGGGCAGATCCTGGTCGCCAGGGCTCCACACGCCCCGCACCTGCCGGCCAGCACCCTCAAGACACTCACTGCACTGACCCTGATCCCGGTCCTCGATGCGAACACGAAGATCATGGTGAAACCACAGGACGTGAAGGCCGAAGGGACCCACCTCGGCATCCTGTCCGGCACGTCATACAGCGTTGGAACGCTTCTGCAGGGGCTGCTGATGGTCTCGGGCAACGATGCGGCGTACGCCCTCGCCCGTGGAAACCACAGCGTGGCCACGACCTTGGCGGCGATGAACGCAAAGGCGGCAGAGCTCGGCGCCTCCGACACCGTGGCCAAGGACCCCAGCGGCCTGGACAAGGTCGGTCAGAGAAGCAGTGCGTACGACCTGGCACTGATCGGACGGGCCGCGATGAAGCTTCCCGACTTCCGCCGATACGTCAGCAGGAAGCAGGCATACATGCCCGGCGGCAGAGACGAGGACGGCAAGCTGAAGTCGGGTTCCAGGATCAGCAGTCACAACAAGTTGCTCTTCAACTACCGAGGCGCGATCGGCATCAAGACGGGCTACACGATCGCCGCCAAGTTCACCTATGTCGCGGCGGCCATGCGGGCGGGCAAGACCTACCTCGTGACCCAGATGGCCAGCCCCCAGGGAAGCTGGCGTCCGGTCGCGGCGATGCTGGACTGGGCCTTCGCCCACGGAACCTCCGTCACCCCGGTCGGCGAGCTGGTCGAACCCGAGGACGCGACCGCGTCGAAGCCAGATCTGCCGGCAGCCGGCCGCCCCCAGTCGCAACCGACCACCGCGCCTCACGAAACAGCTGACGAGCCTGCGCTCCCGGTCTGGGTCGGCGTGGTTGGCGGGGTCGGCGCATTTGGCGGGATCAGCGCACTGGTCCTGATCGGGGCCGGCAGACGGCGCAACATCCTCCGCAAGCGCCGCTGAGCTGGCTTTTCAGCCCTTGGCACAACGAACCACGGACCGTATTCCGCGCACCAGCGCTCCGGTGGCTCCCATTGCGGCAGCACCGAGGATAAGTCCCGACCCCAGGGCAGTACGGTCGCGGGACCGCGCACCGAAGGTCGGCAACGTGCCACCACGTACGACCGCCGTTCCTGGCAGGCCCACGGTCTCAGAGACCTGACCGGGCGCTGGGATCTGGGTACGAAACCCCCCACCGTGAATCTCATCCACGTCGTTGGCTGCCCAGGCCGCCGAGAACAGGGTCAGCCCTGCGATCAGGTTGAGCCAGATCAACAACCCGACCACGATCGCGAACGAGGCGAACAACGGGTTGGCGGTCAACCGAGGCAGCAAAGCGGCAGCGGAGATCTTCAAGAGGCTGAGCCCGACGCCGCCCACCAGCGCCCCGTGGAACAGGTCGCGCCACGGCACAGACACACCGGAGACCACCCCCAACAGGACGATCATCAGGCCCGTGTCTGCCAGAACACTCACCACGAAGCCCGCGAGAATGAGAATCCAGCCCTGACCGGACATCCCGATCCCCTGGGCAATCCAGCCCCCAGCGGCGCCCACCCCGCTGGTCAGCACCGCGAAGAAGGCGATGCCAAGTCCCAGCGTGAAGAGCACACCGAGGTCGCGAACCTTGTTCGTGATCAGGTTGCCTGCCGACCCCGGCGCCCCGAAGACTGCACGAACAGCCTCACGGGTGGCCCCCAACCAGCCCAGCCCGGCCAATACCAGGGCGACGAAGGCAATGACACCGGCAGTCGTCAACGCAAGAGCCTGCGGCTGCTGGACCGGGATGAGTCCTTCGGGGTGCTGAGCATCCCTGACCAGGCCCGGGAGGTACGCGCCAAGATCGTCAAAGACTGAGCGCAACAGATCAGGGTGCCCCCGAAGCACAAACCCGAACACCGTGAACGCGAGCGCGGTGGCGGGGAAGATCGAGAAGAAGGCGAAGTAGCCCACGCCTGCGGCCAGAATGTTGCCGCGTGCATCGGCGTAGCGCTTCCACGCCCGCCCAGGCCGGCTCACCCCGAACCGCGCGACGGCGGGCTTCACGACAAACGGCCTGAGCCGTTCGTCACTCCGCACCAAAGTCGAAGGTGCTCACCGGGCGCCAGACAAGATCGTCGCCGTGCTCGAACAGGTCAAATGTCCTGACTTCGAACGAGCATTCATAGGAAGCCAGCTCGTAGAAGGCACGGTCCATTGCCCCGTCGTCGACGTTGTGGGCGACCGTGACATGGGGGTGGTAGGGGAACAGTTTTTCCCGTTTCAACGGGCCGGTCCGGATGGCCTGCTCGCTCCGCTCACACGCACTGATGCCACCTGCCACCTGGACGAAGACGACCGGAGAGATCGGACGGAAGGTGCCGGTGCTGCGCAACAACATGGTGAAGGGCTGCTGCGCGCCGGCCACCCGTCGAAGATGTTCGTGGATCTCGCGACCTTCCTCATCCGCGACCTCAGTCGGCGAGAGCAGCGTGACGTGGGTCGGGATGGACCTGGCCGACGGGTCACCGAACGACGCGCGCAGCCGCTGAAGCTCACCGGCGAACGGCTCCGGGACGGCGATGGACACGCTGATCATCGTCACGCGGCTATCGCTTCCTCGGCAGGAAACCGACGCGGTCATAGACCCTGGCCAGGGTGGTGCTGGCCACATTCCTGGCCCGCTCCGCCCCCTCAGCCAGTATGCGGTCGAGCTCGGCAGGGTCAGCCAGCAGAGCAAGGGTGCGATCACGATATGGCGTAGCGGTGTCGACGACGATCTCGGCAACGTCCTTCTTGAGGTCGCCGTACCCTCTGCCCTGGTAGTCAGCCTCCAGTGCCTCGATCGACCGTCCAGACAGGGCGCCGAGGATGCGCAGGAGGTTGGAGACCCCCGGCTTCTGTGCCTCGTCGAAACGGATCTCGCGTCCGCCGTCGGTGACCGCTGACCTGATCCGCTTGGCAATCATCCTGGGATCTTCGAGCAGATCGATCACCCCGCTCTGGCTGGCCGCCGACTTGCTCATCTTGGACGTCGGGTCCTGCAGGTCGTGGATCTTGGCGGTCGAGGCGACGATGTGTGGTTCGGGGACGGTGAAGGTCTTGCCGTAACGCGTGTTGAACCGGGCCGCG
>Ga0209540_10001447_pt1 | contig 18104 bp, 14 predicted proteins | sample BarGraIncu01121A_FD_184501 | JGI IMG/M metagenome (GOLD analysis project Ga0209540, IMG submission 184501) | Arctic peat soil microbial communities from Barrow, Alaska - Barrow Graham LP Incubations 011-21A (SPAdes) (version 2) | ecosystem: Environmental > Terrestrial > Soil > Wetlands > Peat... | reverse complement strand
TCCTTTTTTGCCTTCTTGCAAATCAAATTCTACGGTATCACCTTCACGAATTTGATCAATTAATCCAGAAATGTGTACAAAATGTTCTTTGTTTGAACCTTCTTCGCTGATGAATCCAAATCCTTTAGATTCATTGAAGAATTTTACTGTTCCTTTACTCATTGTTGATGTTTTAATAAATTATTGAGCGACAAAGATAGTGTTTAATAATTATAAATCACTATCTTTTGAAAAGTATATAATTATTTTTTCTTATATTTAGTAATAAATGATGTATTTGGTGATAAACTATCAAATTTAGCGCATGAAGAATTAATTTTCATTAGGGGTGAGTGGTGACTTTAACGTCAGTTGATAAAAGTCAGCATCGAGCCATTTCCCAAACTTATAGCCCACTTCTTTCAAAGTCCCACAAAGTGTAAAACCAATTTGTTTGTGTAAATTAATGCTTGTTTCATTCAATGAATCGATAACTCCTATTAGCACATGGTAGTTTTGTTGCTCAGCTTTTGAGATTATTTCTTTTAGAAGAGTTTTGCCTAATCCAAATCCACGCTTATCAGTACGAACGTAAACCGAATGCTCAATGGTATATTTGTATGCTGGCCGCACTCTGAACTGACCGTAAGTGGAAAATCCCAGCAATGTGTTCTGTTGGTCGAAAGCACCAACGATTGGATAATTGCCATTTTGTTTGTCCGCATACCACGCATCCATTGTCTCCATTGTGCGTGTTTTGTAATCGTACAATGCTGTGGTGTTCAGAATTGCCTCATTGTAGATGTCCAATATCTCTGGCAATTGTTCTTCGGTGCAAGGTCTTAATTGATATTTCATGACGTTTATTATTTAAAATTAGAAACGAGCTAATGTTTGCAATAGCCTCATTTCGTTTCATTTTATTATGTTGGTGAGAATTTCAATGTTTTACTGAAGTATTAGGAAATAATTAATGTCGTATAATTGAATTTTAAAGAAATCGAGGAATAGAACTTGCCTTCGGTAGACAGGTTCTATTCTTTTTGTAAAATCCGACTCTATTCTGGTTATTACTTATTAAGTTAGTGTATCTTCATACAAAGATAATATATTCGTATATTTGTGGCAAGCCCTTATTACTTGTGAAAATTTATATGCTCTGCTTCTGATTTGGCGCAGTTTGAAATTTGCTAACTGTGAATAGTAGTTAAAGAACGCCTTTTTTTGAAATAAATTGCAATTTTTTATATCGATTTTATTTTTGTAATTCGATTTTAATTGTATGTTTGCTTATTTATTGATAATCAGTGCTATTTGAGTTGAATTTTTGAACAAAAACACAAGAATTCGATACTGTATTTTATACAATAAGCTCAAAAAATAGGTTGTACAACATGTTTTTTGACTTGTGCAAAATCGAATTTACTGCTTACTTTGCCATCGTTAACTAAACAACACAATCTTTTTTATACCTTAAAAAAACTAATACCTATTTAGACGTGAGACCTTGTGAAAAGTCTCACGTTTTTTTTGTGCATATTTTTTGATTTATTGTGAAGTTGAGGTTTGTGTCGTAATTTTTTATTGTTACATTTGCGTGTTTTTTTCTTATCGGGCTACTTTTAGTTATGATTTGAAATTTGTAGGAAATCACATTGAAAAAATATTCAAAATATATTAACCCTAATTGATAAGAAATGAGTTTTAAAATTGTTGTTCTTGCTAAACAAGTACCTGACACGCGAAATGTGGGTAAAGATGCAATGAAAGCTGATGGGACGGTTAACCGTGCTGCACTTACTGCTATTTACAACCCCGAAGATTTGAATGCGTTAGAACAAGCACTTCGCTTGAAAAGTAAAATTGAAGGTGCTACAGTGCACATCCTCACAATGGGGCCAGCTCGTGCAGCCGAGATTATTCGCGAAAGTATGTATCGTGGTGCAGATGGTGGTTATTTGTTGAGCGGACGTGAGTTTGCCGGTTCCGATACATTGGCAACTTCGTATGCATTGGCTTGCGCTATTCGCAAAATAGGTAAAGTTGATTTAATTTTGTGTGGTCGTCAGGCTATTGATGGTGATACTGCTCAGGTTGGGCCACAAGTTGCAGAGAAGTTAGGTTTACCACAAATCACATATGCCGAAGAAATTCTTGATCTTTCCGATAATAAAATCACGGTAAAACGTCGTCTGGAACGTGGTGTCGAAGTTGTGAGAGGTTCCCTCCCAATGCTTGTAACTGTTGATGGATCTGCTCCTAATTGCCGTACACGTCATGCTAAATTGACCTTGAAGTATAAACGCGCTGCTACTCCTTCCGAAAGACAAGAGTCTGGTTCTGATTATACCAACTTGTACGATGCGCATCCATATTTAAATATTACCGAATGGGGTGTAAACGATATTGAACATGATATCCAATGGCTGGGTCTTACCGGTTCGCCAACCAAAGTGAAACAAATCGAAAACGTTGTATTCACGGCTAAAGAAAGCAAACGCCTTACTGCAACCGATGTTGAAATTGAAGATTTGATGAAAGAATTAATTGCTAACCACACGATAGGATAATTACCATGAACAATATATTTGTATATCTAGAAATTGAAGATGGCATTGTTGGCGATGTTAGCTTGGAATTGCTCACAAAAGGGCGCAGCTTAGCCAAACAGTTGAATTGTAAATTAGAGGCTGTTGCTGCTGGTTATAAACTGGATGGCATTGGAGCTCAGGTTTTTCCATATGGAGTTGATGTACTTCATTTGGCCGATGATAAACGTCTTTTCCCTTACACATCACTTCCTCATACTTCTCTGTTGGTCAATCTTTTTAAAGAAGAAAAACCACAAATTGCCCTGATGGGAGCTACCTCTATTGGTCGCGATTTAGGTCCCCGCGTTTCTTCGGCTTTGTTTAGCGGTTTAACTGCCGACTGTACTTCGCTCGAAATCGGCACCTACGAAGATAAAAAAGCAGGTAAAGTCTATGACAATTTGCTTTATCAAATTCGCCCGGCTTTTGGTGGCAATATTGTGGCTACCATTGTAAATCCCGATTGCCGCCCGCAAATGGCTACAGTACGCGAGGGTGTAATGAAAAAAGAAATTAAAGATGCCAAGTTTGTAGGTAAAACCCATAAATTGGAAGTGGCAAAATATGTTGCCGATACCGTTTTTGTGGTTGAAGTGATTGAACGTCATATGGAAAAATCGAAACTGAATATCAAAGGCGCTCCGATCATCGTATCGGGTGGTTATGGTGTAGGAAGTGCCGATAATTTCAAATTATTGCACGAACTGGCTGCAACGCTTGGTGGTGAAGTTGGTGCTTCGCGTGCTGCAGTGGATGCCGGTTTCTCTGAACACGAACGCCAAATTGGTCAAACAGGTACCACCGTTCGTCCTAAATTATATATTGCCTGTGGTATTTCCGGTCAGATTCAACACATTGCCGGTATGCAGGAAAGTGCAATTATTATCGCTATCAACAATGATCCCAAAGCACCAATCAACCAAATTGCTGATTATGTAATTACAGGAACAGTGGAAGAAGTATTGCCAAAAATGATCAAATTTTACAAAAAGAACTCGAAGTAACATGAACTTTTTTAATGACAACCCCGCAATAAAATTTCAGCTTTCGCATCCGTTGATGCAAAAAATAGTTGCCCTCAAGGAGCGCAATTTTGCTGATAAAGATAAATATGATTACGCATCACGCGACTTCGAAGATGCAGTAGAAAACTACGAAAAGGTACTTGAAATTATTGGCGAAGTTTGTGCTGATATTATTGCTCCAAATGCCGAAAGCGTTGACCACGATGGACCTCAGGTAGAAAACAGCCGTGTGATCTATGCTCGTGGTACTCAGGAAAATCACGATGCGTTGAAACAAGCAGGTGTATATGGTATTACATTGCCACGTCAATATGGTGGTCTTAATTTTCCAATGGTGGCTTACGTTATGTCGGGCGAAATGGTTTCGCGCGCTGATGCCGGTTTTGCAAATATATGGGGACTTCAGGATTGTGCTGAAACCATCTCGGAATTTGCTTCTGAAGAAATTAAAGCTGAATATTTGCCACGTGTGTGCGAAGGCGCTACTTGTTCGATGGACTTGACAGAGCCGGATGCCGGTTCTGACTTACAAGCTGTAATGTTGAAAGCAACTTACAACGAGAAAGATGGTATGTGGTATTTGAACGGCGTAAAACGTTTTATTACCAATGGTGATGCTCAGATAAAATTAGTGTTGGCTCGTTCGGAAGATGGAACTTCTGATGGACGTGGTCTGTCTTATTTTGTTGCTGATAATAAACATGATCATACAGTGTTGGTTCGTCGTATCGAAAATAAATTAGGTATCAAAGGTTCTCCAACCTGCGAGTTGGTGTTCAATAATACACCGGCCAAACTGGTTGGAACGCGTCGAATGGGTCTTATCAAATACGTAATGTCGTTGATGAACGGTGCTCGTCTGGGTATTGGTGCTCAGTCGGTAGGACTTTCATCGGCAGCTTACAACGAAGCATTGGCTTATGCTAAAGATCGCCGTCAGTTCGGCAAAGCGATTATCGAATTTCCAGCCGTTTACGAAATGGTTTCGGTAATTAAAGCAAAATTGGATGCATCTCGTGCATTGCTGTATGAAACAACTCGTTTTGTGGATGTTTACAAAGCATACGAAGCTATTGAAGCTGACCGTAAATTGGAAGCTGACGAAAAAGCTGATTACAAAGAGTATTCAAAATTGGCCGATGCTTTAACTCCAATGCTTAAAATGTTTACTAGTGAGTATGCCAATCAAAATGCATATGACTGTGTTCAGGTTCATGGTGGTTCGGGCTTTATGAAAGATTATGCTTGCGAGCGTTTGTATCGTGATGCCCGTATTATGACTATTTACGAGGGAACCTCTCAATTGCAGGTAGTAGCTGCTATTCGTCACGTAACCACCGGAAATTATCTGAAGATGATCCGTGATTACGAAACGCAACCGATTAATCCAGAGTTTACTTCGTTCCGCAAACGCTTGCAGATTATGACTAATTTGTATGCCAATGCAGCAACACGTGTTACAGAAGCTAAGAATCAGGAATACTTAGATTTTCAGGCTCGTCGTTTGGTCGAAATGGCTGGACATATTGTGATGAGCTATTTGTTGATTATCGATGCATCACGTGATACAGAAGATCAATTCCGCAAATCAGCCGAAATTTATCTGAATTATGGTGAGGTCGAAGTTCGTCGTCATGCAGCATTTATCAAAACATTTGACGTAGAAAACGTTGATGTTTATAAAGTGGTGTAAATCATAATTGGAATAATGAATAGAAGCGCTCCCAATCATTCACTGGGGGCGTTTTCTATACAATTTCATTTTAGAAGTAGTTACAAGTAAATGGTTACGAGCTTGCCTGTGGTAGGCGGGTTACAAATCTGTTTCTCTGTATATTGCTTAAAAATATATCGTCAAATATTTTTACATACTTATTTCCGGCATGAAAAAAATCATTCAATCAATAGAGCAGGTGGCTATTTTAAAGTATTCTTTAAAATGGTCTTTGTTGGTTTTGCCGGTAGCTTTGTTTGCGGGTTCCGTGGTAGCTTTGTTTTTGTTTTTGCTGGATTTGGCTACAAAATTTAGATGGCAGCACGAATGGTTGCTCTATTTCTTGCCATTTGCCGGTATTGCTATTGTATGGGCTTATCATTCAAAAGGAAAAAACACTTCTGCAGGCAATAATCTGGTTATGGATGAAATTCATAAGCCGGGTGGGGGTATACCTGTGCGTATGGCTCCGTTTATACTTATTACCACCGTTATCACTCATCTTTTTGGAGGATCGGCAGGTAGAGAAGGTACGGCTGTTCAGATTGGTGGGAGTTTGGCAAGTTTTGTGGCTAAAAAATTGAAATTGAGTGCTGAAGATACGCGAATTCTTTTGATGACCGGAATTGCAGCCGGGTTTGGAGCTGTGTTCGGAACTCCTGTGGCCGGAGCTATTTTTGCATTGGAAGTTCTGGCAATCGGGCGAATAAAGTACGATGCTCTTTTACCTTGTTTTTTTGCTGCTGTTATGGCCGATATTGTTTGTAGGGCATGCGGCATACAGCATACGCATTATCACATCGATTTTCACGAGCAGTTGAATTCGGTAGTTCCTTATCTGAATTTTGATTATCTGCTTTTGGTAAAAGTAGTTCTTGCCGGGTTTTGTTTTGGAATTATCAGTTATTTGTTTTCTCAACTATCTCATCAGATAAAAAAGCAGTCGCAGCTATATCTCAAAAATAAATATCTTATCCCGTTTGTGGGCGGGTGCATTGTTATTGCACTTACTTTTTTGGCAGGGACGAATGATTATTTGGGTTTAGGTGTTACCACCTTTTCTGGCTCTGGAACGAGCATCGTCAATGCTTTTAAAGCGGGTGAAATTGATTCTTTTGGCTGGGCCTGGAAGTTGATTTTTACCACTGTGACGCTTAGCATGGGCTTCAAGGGTGGTGAAGTTACGCCTTTGTTTTTTATTGGTGCTGCACTTGGGAATACGCTTGCTGTATGTCTTGGCGCACCTATTCATCTAATGGCTGGCTTAGGCTTTATTGCTGTTTTCGCAGGAGCAACGAATACTCCGCTGGCCTGTACAATAATGGGTGTTGAATTATTTGGTGGCGACAATATTCTTTATTATGCCGTAGCTTGTTTTGTGGCCTATTATTTTAGTGGTCATTCGGGTATTTATCACTCTCAACGGATAGCCATCCCGAAAGCTGATATTGTTCATAAATTAGAGGATGATAAATAGTTGGAGGTTTTTTGTATTATTTCCCCGTCTGAGCAAATAAATCAGTCAGATCAATTTGAATTACACTTTTTTCCAAAATCTCAAACAGCTGGTCACCAATTACAAAAGCATTGCTTGATGCTCTGAAATTTGCAATCACCTTATTATCGTTGTCGATAACAATTGTTTCATCTCCATTGGCTAGAAATTTAAAATTATTATTAGCAAAGTAGCAGATGTAAAAATCGTCGAAGCTAAGCTGCTTTACGACATCCAAATGTGAATCTAGACCAAATGCACTATTTTTATCGGTTGTTACATAGTTTAATGTAGTGTCGCTCAAAACTAAGTTGTGAAAAGTAGAATCTGTTTTGACGTAAATCTGACTCCCAACAAAGCCAGTGAATTTTCCATTCTTTTCAGTGTCGTAAAACCGAAAGTCAATCCTTTTGCCTGTTTTCAAAGAGTAATTAGAAGCATTTTTCTCAGACAGCAAAATCATTGTGTCTTTGCGGATGGAGAAATCTACAAATTCGAAATTCTGATTTCTTAAAGTATTGTTAAATAGATGATTGCCATTGTTTTTGTTGTATGCTGCCAAAAACGGTTTGCCGTAATTTATTTTCCTGTCTTCCATAAATGCAGTACCTTTGTTGACTAAATATAGCACGCTGTCTTTCATGAAAATAATGGAATTACTTCTCGATCTTCTATCGGATAAATTCTCCCATTTAGTAGTTCCATCCATATTCAGACATGAGATTTTGTCTTTTGATGCAAAGTATATGTTTTCGCCATCAACCAAAGTATTCGATACCAAATCGCAAACTTCGTCATGCTCTGCAGTTGCAATAAAGGTGCCGGTAAGCAATCCGAGTCCAAAGCCAACAACATTGGTTGCTATTGTTGAGGAATAATTGTTTCTGCCGGTTACGGCGTTATAATCCCAGCCTCTGCCGGTCCTAATGTTGATAGTGTGTAGTCCATCCGATATAAGTAAAATGACCGAATCGTTAAGGTAGGTAACATCATTCCAGCCAAATTGATGACTTATTTTTCTTTTCCAGCAAACTTCCCCTGTGTTGAGATTTATTGCTTCCACTGTATTTTTATCGTTAGAGTTAAGTTTGTAGCCTATTCCGATCTTAAGTTTCGGGTCAACGTGATAAAGGGTATTTTTCGATTCAAATTGGATTTTGCCATTTTTAAAATTTAATACGTTGCTTTGGGTCGTTGTATTCTCAATAATTAAATCTCCAAACTGTTTGAAGTTGGACAGTTGATAGTTGATGGGCTTATCCCATTTTACTATATCTTCGTTTAAATCAAATTGAAGGATGTTTCCAGTGTAGTTTAAATTTTTACTGTTTTTACTCTGATTAATCAGTTGAATGGTGAGTGTATTTGAAGCGCTGTCAATACAGGATTGATTTATTTTGCTGGAAAACACAAATTCGTTTTCAGTTATAACTGAATCAGTTATGTAGTTCTTTCCACTGATGTTCTCATATTTGTCAACGAGCAAATTAGATTGAGAAAAGGTGAACCCTATAGTGAGAATGGTGACTGATAATGCGATTAATCTTTTCATAAATGTGAAATTTAAAAGTTGCAATCTCGATACTAAAATCGCTTTTTTACAAGGACTCTCAATCCATCCTTGATTGTTTTTACTACAATTTTAGTACCTTCTTCGTACGGTTCTCCATCATAGTGAAAGGGGCCGGCCTCTTCACGCGTCAACGTAATATTGTCAGATCGGAGTGTTGTCATAAATAAATCTTTGTCAATCGTTTTGGCAAAAAGTTGAAGTGCTAATGTTGGAATGGCAATAATCGGAAAATTACTCATTATTGAGATGTCAATTTTACCATCCTGTACACTGGCTTGCGGGGCTATATATGCATTATTCCCCCACTGCGATGCGTTTGCAAAAGTTAGCACAAAGGCTTTGGCACTCAAATCAATTCCATCTCCTATTAGATGGTAGTTTTGTGATTTGTAATTAAAGTATCCGGTAATTATTTTCTCAACATAGCTCATTACACCTCTTTTTTTCCCTTTCGCAAATTCGGTGCTCACGTAAGCGTCAAATCCTGTACCACAAGTGCAAAAAAACGGTTTGTCGTTTACCACCCCATAATCCATGAAAATTGGCTCAGATTCGTTTAATTGGCGTATAGCTTTTTTTGTGTTCATAGGTATGTCCAAATGCCGTGCCAATCCATTGCCCGAACCGATGGGGATGATGCCCAATGCAGTGTCCGTGTGAACCAATGAACGAGCAATCTCATTAACCGTGCCATCTCCGCCTACGGCAATTATCCAATCAAATTTTTTCTCAACAAACTCTTTTGCTAACAAAGTACCATGTCCACGGAATTGCGTGATTACAATTTCTGAATCAAAAACGGTTGCATCTAACTCTTGTTGTATGAGGGTGGGCAATTCTCCTTTTTTTTCAGTTCCCGAATGTGGATTAATGATAAATGCGATCTTTGTTTTCATGTTTTATTGTTACAATTCAATTCAAATATTTCATGAGCGAAAGTACTAAATATTCTTCAATTAAAAAAAATGATCATTAAATGTCTAAAGAAACTTTCGTTTCAAAGCAATGTTGTATATTTGCATATATCATAAAGCCGACTCATAACTATTTTCAAACCCCCAGAACATGTCTAAAAAGAAACGACCAGCACCAAGTACCCGCATTCGTAAAACCGAATTAGTACGCAATATAATAAATGTATTTAATGAAAATGTCGAAAAGACCTTCAATTACAAACAAGTTTCGTCTTTGCTGAATATTAAATCCGAGTCTCAACGGGTTTTTGTGAATCAGATTTTGTACGAGTTGCTTGAAGAGGATTTTTTGGTGGAGATTTCGCGCGGAATGTTCAAGCTTAATTCGCGTGGAGGATATATCACCGGAACTATTGAGCGGCAAGGTGTAAAAACCTATCTTATTCCGGATGATGGTGGTGAAATGGTTTTTATTCCTGAGCGTAAAACGAACCATGCTTTGTTGAACGACGAGGTGAAAGTGTTTTTGTACGCCAGCCGCAGAGGTCAACAGCCCGAAGGCGAGGTGGTGGAAATTACCAAACGAGCTAAGGATACTTTTGTAGGTATATTGGATGTGTCCGAAAATTACGCTTTCCTAACGTTGGATAATCGTGTGATGACCAATGATATTTTCATTCCAAAGGCTAAGTTGAAAGGCGGAAAAACCGGTCAGAAAGCTGTTGTGAAATTACTTTCGTGGGAACCTAATGCAAAGAATCCTGTCGGAGAGGTAATTGATATTCTAGGCGATAAAGGCGATAATACGGCCGAAATGCATGCTATTCTAGCTGAATTTGGTTTGCCATACAAATATCCTGCTGAGGTTGAAGCTGCGGCTGATACGATTGGTGCCGGTATTACTCCCGAAGAAGTGGCTAAGCGTGTTGATATGCGTAACGTAACCACTTTTACCGTCGACCCACGCGACGCTAAGGATTTTGATGATGCGCTTTCATTGCGTAAATTAGATAACGAACTTTGGGAGGTTGGTGTGCATATTGCCGATGTGACTCACTATGTTCGTCCGAACAGCATTATTGAATCGGAAGCACAGGAACGTGCAACTTCTGTTTACCTGGTCGACAGAACGATTCCAATGTTGCCCGAGCATTTGTCTAACGGTATTTGTTCGTTACGCCCCAATGAAGATAAACTTACCTACTCTGTTATTTTTCAGATAAACGATAAGGCCGAAGTGCAAAACTACAAAATTGCTAAAACAGTTATTTGTAGTGATCGAAGGTTCGCGTACGAAGAAGCTCAGAAAGTGATTGAAACCGGTGAGGGAGATTATAAGGAGGAAATACTAACGTTGGACAGGTTGGCTAAGATTCTGCGCCAGGGACGCTTCGATAGCGGTGCGATTGCCTTTGATAGGGTAGAGGTTCGTTTCGAAATTGATGAAAAAGGAAAGCCTGTTTCTGTATTCTTCAAAGAACAAAAGGACGCGAACAAAATGATTGAGGAATTTATGTTGTTGGCCAATAAAACAGTGGCAACGCATATTGGTAAACCTGGAAAGGGAAAAGTAGCTAAGACTTTTGTCTATCGTATTCACGATGTGCCAAATCCCGATAAATTAGCTACATTCTCAGCATTTATTAAACGTTTTGGTTATAATCTGAAAACTACAGGTAAAGCTGCTGCTGTTTCCGGGTCAATAAATAATTTGTTAGATCAGGTGCAGGGTAAGAAAGAACAGAACCTGATTGAAACCCTTGCCATTCGGTCAATGGCAAAAGCAATCTATTCTACCTCTAATATGGGGCACTATGGATTAGCTTTTGATTATTACACCCATTTCACTTCGCCTATTCGTCGTTATCCCGATATGATGGTGCATCGATTGCTCGAAAGATATGCGAATGATGGCAAGAGCGTGAGTGCCGATGAGTGGGAAGATTATTGCAAGCACAGTTCTGATATGGAACAATTGGCTGCTAATGCTGAGCGTGCTTCTATTAAGTACAAACAGGTAGAATTTATGTCGGAACGTATCGGACAGGTTTTCGATGGCGTCATCTCCGGCGTTACTGAATGGGGCATTTATGTGGAACTTATTGAAAATAAGTGTGAAGGTATGATTCCAATCCGCGATCTAGCTGACGACTATTACAGCTTTGATGATAAAAACTATTGCTTGGTGGGACGACGCTATAATAAACGCTACCAATTGGGCGACGAGCTTACCATAAAGGTTGCAAGAGCTAATTTAGATAAAAAACAATTAGATTTTGTTATTGCTTAGAATTTTTTGTTTGTGCTCAATTGCCACATTTATAATTATATATAGTTTTGTTTTCTTGTTTAGTCTATTGTTTGGAATAAATGTATTGAAAAAAGTTTCATTTAGCCTTGGACAGAATAAATAAAAGCACTATCTTTGCACTCGCAAAAGCAAAGAAATGGCTGCGTAGCTCAACTGAATAGAGTACCACACTACGGATGTGGGGGTTACAGGTTTGAATCCTGTCGCGGTCACAAAAAACCATTAATTAAAACGTTGTAATCCAAAAGATTGCAACGTTTTTTGTTTTGTACTGGTAAAACATAGGTAAAACAATCATGAATTAAAGGATTTCTACCAACCTAATTATCTGTTTTTCAAGCATATAAGTTTGCAAATGTAATGAATTATTCGTAACTTTATGGAATAATTTAAAATAAATGCAATATGAATACTAATGTTAGTCCAGATTTAATTCAGTTTGACCGACTGCAACTAATTAAAAATCAGATTTTTGATACTATTGACGTTTCTGAAAATACACGCCAAGAGTATGGGTCACGAATAAAGCATTTTATTCAATACGTACAGATAAACGGTATAAACCAAAGTACTTATTTAGGTTATAAGCGTTTTTTGAGTGCAAATGATACATTGAGTGTGTCAACTAAAAATAAGTATTTGATTTCGGCAAAAGTTTTTTTAGATGGTTTGTATCGGCTGCAACTCATTCCGATTAAAATAACCGATAATATAAAAGGATTTAAGCAGAGTAAGCTACACAAGAAAGATGGATTAAGTGACTCTGATATTGAGAAGCTACAGTATTATTGTTCCACAATGGAACTTACACAATCAAACCAGAGACTAAGAGCGATTATCGCTCTTTTTTTATTTCAAGGATTACGGCAAATTGAAGTTGTGCGATTAAATGTGGATGATATAGACCTACGAAGCAAGGTTGCTTTCATACATGGCAAAAATAAAGATGATAAAGAGCCTATACACTTACATCCTGAAACAGTAAAGGTGTTGCGCTTGTATCTAAAAGACTTTTCATATTGTACTGGAGCAATGTTTCGCAGTGATAGTAATAATGGCAGAGGGCAAAGGATAACAACAAAATCCATTAGGGTAATAATCAAACAAGTGTTTAATATTTTAGACATTGACGGAACTGCCCACGGTTTCCGTCATTTTTTTATCACTAAATTAATTAAGTCTTATAAGGGTGAATTGTTGACTGTTTCGAAGTATAGTCGCCATAGCAGTATTCAGATGCTTGAGGTGTACAATGATGAAGTAATCCGAGAACAAGACTTACCCAGGTTCTATGATGTGTTTAATGGAATAAAGATTTAATATGAGAAAAATTGAAATATCAGAAAAGCATATTTATTGCTTGGAGGGAAACTGGAATAAAAATCCACGTAATAGTCAAAGTGTAAAACCAATACTGGAATTATTGAATACATCTGTAGGTGTAAAGTATATTTATCGAAAATGTAATACAAAGGAGGAGTTTATTGAATATCTTAGACAATACACATTTAAACGTTATCAAAATTACTCAATACTGTATTTAGCATTTCATGGACGTGCAAATCGCATTTGCATAAGGAAAGAGGACATTACTTTAGAAGAGGTTGCGTTTGTATTAAAGGGTAAATTAAAGGACAAATTTATACACTTTGGAAGTTGTAGTACGCTTAAGACTTCAGAAAAAAATATTTCAAATTTCATCACCGACACAAAATGTAGCTTCATTTCAGGATATAGAAAAAATGTGGGGTATTTGTATAGCACAGCATTCGAACTATTATATTTTGAACTATTGCAGAAAAAAAAGACATACAAACAAATCGAAAAAACATTAAAAATTCAATATGCAGTTTTTATAAACAAATTAGAATTTATTAGTGTGGAATAATTGAGCTGCATGAAACATTCTATGATGTTCTAGTATATTATATTTTCAAGATATTATTTGTGGAATCAATTTCTTTTTATTGTTATATCTAATAAGTCTCAAATCCGAAGTTATCAAAGGAACTTGGTACTTCATTGCGGTGGCAAATATAATTTTGTCATGATTGTCAAAATTATAATCTTTTTCAATGTCCACAATTCGAATAAAGTGTTCCATAACTTCCTGATCAATTGGCTCTATAGATATATTCTCACAAGCTTTAACCTTTTCGTAAACATTATACCTTATTTTTGCTGCAATTTCAGGAGAAATAAATTTTTTTGAAAATATCTCAATAAAAACGATTGAGGGTATCAGAAGAATTGTAGAATTATTCTCAAAAGCTTTCTCAATAATATCTATTCCTTGTTTAGATATGACACATTTAACGTCAAATATTTTCGCAAAATAGGATATTATTGTAGTTGTATCAACGATATATCTCTGATTCATAATAATTTTCAATAATACGTAATAGGTCTTCCTCAAATGACATGGCTTTCTTCCTTTCTAGTTCAGTTGTTTGCTCTGTGCTATTTGCCTTTTTGGCTTCTTCCAACATTTCAGTATAGAAATTACGTCTATCAGGTAAATTATTTACGAAAAGCTCATCTATGAATTTATGGTCAAGCTCATCGATAGTGAAAAACATTTCTTGTTGAATTTTATAAACGTCACTGATAAACTCATGATTTACCAGAGACTTCTTCATGAATTGCTCAATAATTATCGTGAGCAGATAATTAATGCCAATAATATTGACATCCCAGTAATTCTGAGCTCGATCAATAATATTCACTAATTCTATCCCCAAATCTCCATCTATCTCTTGTCTATCTATTAATCTGAGGATGAACTGCCTGTACTCTTCTCTAGACAAACATTTGTATTCCATAATTATTCTGCAGCAGCTTTGAAAAGTAAATCTGTCGAATTTTCATCAATTATTGTTTCAGCCGTAGTAACTTGTATTTTACTTTTTTGTAACATCTGATCAACTTCGTTGACATCAATAATTTTGAGTCCTTTTTTTACACTGTCTTCTAATAGCATATATGCGAGACTCAACATTTGAGCAGCATTATATTCTTTTTCCTCCCCAATCTTTGCTATAGCGTTTTCGGTAAAAGGCCTAATACTATCTTCCGAAGCAACCCTAAATTCTGATAAATATTTTTTTATTAAAAGTATTGCCCGACCTTTATCTAGCTTATTGAAATGAATGATATGAGGTGCGTTAGCTGCCGCAGAAATTGAACTTCTTTGCTCCATACCAGAGTCACTCCAAGCCTTTTCTATAAGACGAGGAACTCCAGCGTGCAACATTAATATCAAATTATAGAATCCTAATCTCGAATTTGCAGACGTACCATCAAAGAAATTAGTTCTAATTTCAAATGCAAAGTCTCTTTTTTGTCTGTCACTTTGAAAGTCGGGAATGCGTTCAAAGTCATCTATAATAATGTAAGCACCATTAAATCCAGATGCTAGAAAAAGATATACTAAATCATTGAAAATAAAATTGATTTTTTCGTTTTCTTTCTTAAATGAACTGTAATAATCCTGCATGTGATTTGTTGAGATAATTCTAAAATTCGTTCGATCATATGCAGTATGTTTTTTTCTAAAAGGAACATTTGGAGATATTTTGTCATAAAACTCATTATTTTTTATCAAATAAGTATTAATGTCATCGTAATAAATGTCTTTCTTGTTAAACCATTCAAGAGAATTTAATGACGCAATTAGAGCTGTTTCATCTAAGAATTCATCAGGCTCTATTTTTTCGGGATATAAGCTCATTATAGCCTCTAACCTCAATGCAGCAAGCGAATATTCGATAATTCTGATATTTGAGTTAAAAATGGCGTCGACTAGTAAGTCAAGCAAATTTACAAATGATCTAGTTTTCCCGCTAGGCTCTGGACACAGATATAGACCAAAGCACTTATTAGCTTCATTAGATATATCTAAGCAGAAAGTGTGATTAATTTTCTTTATTAAATTTAGAGCAAAAGATGACTTGCCGTTTCCTCTACCCACATATGAATTATCTAGGACATATCCAACTCGAATATGATTATGGTTGTTTTGCGGTACCTTTAGAAATTGCTCATCAATTTTTTGCTCTTCGATCATTCTTATAGATGATTCATAGATGTCTCCATTATATCTTTTATCAGGGCTCTCTTGGCTTATAAATGGGGTAATTGGAAATGGATTTTCTTTCAAATTGTAGACTTCGTAAATATTCTTCACTTCAGTTACACTACCACCTGCTCTTTTTAATATACTTGGCATAATAAATTATTTATAATTAATTGCAATAATATTCTTTAGTTTCCCATTTATAAGTACTGGTTCCCTTTTTAGATACATAGCACTTGTCTCATATGGAAGCCTATCAGCTTCTAACGAAATTTGGATTTTGTTTAAATTGCCTTGCAAGTTCAATAGATAGACTTGCTCTAAAAATTTATCAAATATGAAATTAGGAATCCTTAGTTTAAAACAAACCCTCTCTTTCAAATCAAGAAGATTTATGAAATGTGTACTTTTGTCTTTTTGTAAAATATAATACTCATCTAATAGTGTTTTAATAAATTCATCTTGATAATTTGAGTCCCAACTAGGCTCATGAATGTATAATTTTTCTCCAGATTCATATTCAAATATTTTGAGAAAATCTACATTGTTGGTATTATTAGAAATAATAGAAGTTGGATAAATTAATCTTCCACTAAAGTTTGGAAAGAACTCTGTTGTATGCAGAATTCCAACCTGTTTGGCTCTTTCAACCCAAATATTAAAGGTGTCGAAGCTATATTCATAATTATAAATATTTTTCAAGAAATAATTTAACCAATACTTTCTGAAACGACTTAAAACAGCATTGTATTTATCCGTATTAAAGCTATCTGTTGGGACTTTACCAATTGCTCCATCAAGTTTTAATTTGCTTATTAACTTGGCTTCTTCTTCCTTTAAGGATACTTTTTTCTTTTTTGTATATCTTTTTATATCATCTTCTAACTTTTGAGTCAAGGCCTTTGAGTAATCTAAAACGTGTTGATTGGTAGTAAAGGTTGATTTATCAAACCCCAGTTTTAACCCCGAATAAATCGGAAAAATAAGTAATCCATTTTTCAATGTATTATCTTCATAACACAGTTTCAGTAATTGATAAAAAGCAGAGTGCTTTTCCTCCATTTTATTTAGCATAAAATAGTTAAATGCGAGTTTCCCATTTTCTTCGTATGTTTTTAATGCTAATTCACCATTCGGACTCAAAGTGATTATCGAATTATCATCTTCCTCGCCGAATTTATTATTTAGGTTCTTCTTTGAAACTAAATTATAATCAATTGACTCGCCTAGGACCTGATGGAATGTATACACAAATTTGACCATTTGATTTTTTGTAAGCGTTTTATCATCATCTACGGTTAACTTTCTATATTTTGATTCTCCCAATAATGATTTATTTTTCAACAGAATAAACTCTTGTAAAATTTCTCTTTGTGTTGAATTTGATTTAGTACTTTTTAGAAGGATATAAAAATAATCAAGGAAATAAAATTTCTTGACAAATGTTGGGGTTGGAAAAATTCTTTTGGGAGTCTCAAATATATCATTCATAAAAAACTAAGAAAAAATTATATATGAAAATGTTAGCCAGAGAGTAATTTAATATAAATCCAATAAATTAATCAGACTTATTGAAATTGCGAAAATTTATGTTGTTTCAGCTAGGATCTTGAGAATACAATTTAAGTTTTTGAAAGGGTAGTCGAGAATCTTAGAATCAACTCATTATTGAATTTGCCTATATTTTTGGCTTGAACTTCTTTAGGAGTCTTTTCTTTTAGATATTCTTTTACATATCCAAATAACGATTATAATTGTCTGACCTTGCAAATGTATATTTTTTTACATAATCTCACAACATTTCTGCTTGTTTTATCGAAATATCATAAAATGTGATCGCTTTAAATATCTGTTTTCATAGTTCCTTGAAATTTGTATCATTTACTTCCATAAATAGATGCTCCAGTGCTGTTACTAGATGAAATTGTAATTAAATCTAACCGTTTTTCTAATTCATCAAAAGTCGCTAATTAAATCTGAAATTTGATTCATTCATCTTTATTTAAATTTCATGTGATCTTTTTTAAGATGGAATCAGTCTTTTTTTTATTTCAAGGTTCGATAATACTAATTACAGAACGTTCAATTTTATGCAAAAAAAACGGAGAATTGCTCCTCCGTTTCTGCGTAATCATTTATTTTACTTTAAAAGAATTTTTACAGAATTAGTTCCCATGAAACTTCCAGCAAGATGTAAATAATACTTACCCTTTTCTGGAACTTCAAAAATAAGGATACCTTTTGTTTTGATTCTAGGTTGACATTCTTTTAAAAATAAGCTTTTCATTCCAGACATCTCTAATGCAGTTGATCCGTTAATTGAATATTCAAATTTAACTCCATCTAAATCTGTCAAATAAAAGCATGAGCCATCTAAAGTTCTAGTTTCGTCGCTAGTGTTTTTTATTGTCAAATCAACAAGTAGAT
>Ga0209540_10001446_pt1 | contig 18108 bp, 17 predicted proteins | sample BarGraIncu01121A_FD_184501 | JGI IMG/M metagenome (GOLD analysis project Ga0209540, IMG submission 184501) | Arctic peat soil microbial communities from Barrow, Alaska - Barrow Graham LP Incubations 011-21A (SPAdes) (version 2) | ecosystem: Environmental > Terrestrial > Soil > Wetlands > Peat... | reverse complement strand
CCGCGCTCGATCACGAGCTCCTTGAGCGAGCGGCCTTCGATCACCTCCATGGCGATGTAATAGGTGCCCTCGGCGTTGCCGCGGTCGTAGATCTGCACGATGTTGGGGTGCGAAAGACCGGCGGCGCTGGAGGCCTCGCGGCGGAAACGCTCGACGAACTGCTTGTCCGAGGCGTGCTTGGCGTTCAGGATCTTGATCGCGATACGCCGGCCCAACTCCTGATCCTCGGCCAGATAGACGGTCGCCATGCCCCCCATGCCGAGCTTCTTGAGGATCTTGTAGCGCCCGTCGAAGAGCGCGCCGATGAGTGGGTCTGGAGGTGTCATGGCTTGTAAAGGTTAGGTCAGGAGTTGGAGTTCGGCGCGGAAGACAGAATTGCCTGCATGATTTCACGCGCAATCGGTGCCGCGGTCGTGCCGCCGGTGCCGGTTTGATTCTGCAGCACGACCGCCACCGCGACGCGCGGCGCGTCGGCGGGCGCGAAGGAAATGAACCAGGTTGTGTTGGGTTGGCCGATTCCGTTTTCTGCGGTACCGGTCTTGCCGGCGACGCGAACGCCCGGGATCGCGGCCGCCGTCCCGGTGCCGCCGCTCACCACCGACTCCATCATCTGCGTCAGCTCTATCGCCGTCTCGGGCTTGATCGGCTGCCCGAGCATCTGGGGCTTGATACGCACGATATCGCCGTTTGACCGGCGCACGCGATCGACCAGATGGGGCTGCATCTCCTTGCCGTTGTTGGCGACCGTGGCGGCAACCATCGCCATCTGAAGCGGTGTGACGAGCAGCAGGCTCTGGCCGAAAGCGGTTCGCCCGGGGTCACCGTATTGATTCTCCTCACGCGGGCTGAGCAGCCGCGTGCCCTTGTAGAGGCCGCTGATCGCGAGCGCGTTACTGGGCAGGTCGATCGAGGGAGTCTGGTCAAAACCGAAGCGGCGCGCGTAGTTCATCAGCGTGGGCATGAGGAGCGCCTTACCGATATTGCAGAAGACCGAGTTGACCGAGTTCTGGAAACCCGTCGCGAGCGAGAGGGTGCCGAATGCCTCGGGCCCGAGCTGATCCGGGTTTGTGTAGTTGTTCACCTTCTGCCCGTACTCGATGCAGTAGCCGGGGTCGTGAAATATCGAAGAAGGAGTGAAGCGGCCCGAATCCAGAGCGGCCGCGGCGGTGACGACCTTGAAGGCCGAGCCCGGCGGATAGAGACCTTGGGTGGCGCGGTCGAGTAGCGCCGATGAGCCCTTGCACGACGGCGAGTTAATGCGAAGGATGCGGTCGTAGTGCCCCTCGACGTCGTTGGGGTTGTAGGTCGGCTTGGTGACGAGCGCAAGCACCCGCCCGGTTGAAGGCTCGATGGCGATAGCGGCGCCGCAGTTCGAGCCGAGCGCCTGCGTGGCGATGCGCTGGGCCTCGAGGTTGAGCGAGGTGTAGACGTCGCTACCGCGGATCGTCGTGCCGAGCAGGCGATCGCCGATCTGCTTGATCGCGCCGGCGAGGGTCTGGTCGGCGCCTGTTAAGTAATCGTTGGCCGAGAGCTCGAGGCCCGCGCGAGAACGGGTCTGGGTTGCATATCCGACCGCCGCCGCGGTCAGCGATCCAAGCGGGTAGCGACGGAAGTAGTAGGTGCGGCCGCTGTTGTGGACGATGCGATTTTTCGCCAGCGTCGTTCCGTCGGCGGCGAAGATTCGTCCCCGGTCGATGGTGAACTCGGAAATCTGCTGGATCGAGTTGTCGCTCTTGTTGGCGAGATCCGGCGCAGCCCAGGCCTGCCAGTAGGTGGAGGCGACGATCAGCGCCACGAGCATCGTGAGCGAAGCCAGGGCAGCGAGTCGGATGCGAGCATTCATCGCGCCTCGTTCGCTCTCTGCGACACGAGCAGCAGGCCGGCGAGCAGGATGAAGTTGGCGACCACGCTCGAGCCCCCGTAGCTGATGAACGGAAGCGTGATGCCGGTCAGGGGAATCAGGCGGAGGATGCCGCCGATGATGATGAAGGTCTGGAGCGCGAAGCCGAACGTCAGCCCCGCGCAGACCAGCTTCGAGAAGCCGTCATCGACGAGCAGCGCGATGCGGAACCCGCGCACCACGAAGAGCATCAGCACCAGCAAAAGCGCCGCGATACCCACCAGGCCCAACTCTTGGGCCAGTGCCGAGAAGATGAAGTCGGTCTTGAGGTCGGGGATCAGGGTGTTTCCGTTGGGAACGGAGAAGGTGCCCTTGCCTAGGCCGGTGCCGGTAAAACCACCCTGGGCGATGGAGTAGAGCGACTTGACGAGCTGGAAGCTCTCGCACTCCTGGCGCTGCATCAGCTGGCCGCCGCGGGTCGGACAGGGGATGGCCTGGGTCGTCCAGGGGTGCAGCCAGATGATCACCCGGCTGCGCACGTGCGCCGTCGTCTCGTAGACGCCGGCCGAGCCGACCAGAAAGAGCGCCGTGCCGACTCCCACGTAGAGCAGCCGGCTGGTCGCCAGATAGAGGATCGCCAGAAAGATCCCGAAGAATAGGAGCGCGCTACCGAGATCGTGGGTGGCGACGAGGACGAGCATCGCGCAGCCCCAGATGGCGAGCAGCGGTCCGAAGTCCTTCAGCCGGCCCAGTGCCAGCACCTCCTGTTTGGAGTGCAGATAGGCGGCGAGGAAGACGATCATCGCGATCTTCCCCAACTCGCCGGGCTGGAACTGGAGCGGCCCGACGCGCACCCAGAGACGAGCCCCGTTGATCGAGTGACCGATCTTCGGCAGCGCCGGCAAGAAGAGCAGGGCAAGCGCCGACAGCCCGAACAGGTACTTGTACGACTCCAGGCGGCGAAAGTCGTGACGAAGCGCGATCAGCGTGACGGCGAAGCCGGCGACTCCGATCACCACCCAGAGCCCTTGGCGGAGAGCATCGGTGGGGTTCAACCGGTAGATCTCGGTCAACCCGACCCCGGTAAGAAGCGCCGCCATCGGCAGCAGGTACGGATCGGCGTCGGGGACCGTGAGGCGGCCGACGAGATGGGCGATCAGGTAGAGGGCGAAGAAAAATCCGGCGTAGGAAAGCGATCCGGCAGAGATCTCGTTCTGACGCGCGATGTAGACGCTGGCGAAACCGGTCACCGTGATCAGGCCGACCAGAATGAGGATCGCGAGCTCCCGGGTACGTGCGCTCACGGGTAGGCGTTCGCCTCCAGCTTGTTCAGCTCGCGCGTCGTGTCGCCGTAACTGTGCAGGTCGTGGTCGAAGAACTGCCGCCGCTCGATAGTCGTGAGCTGCGCGGCGTAGAGGCGAGCGCTGACGCGGACCGGCCTATAGAGGTGGATGCCGCCGGGGAGGTCGAAGGGCAAGCCCTGATAGACCGCGACGCGCCCGTCGGGCTCGACGCCGATGAAGTGAGCGGTCGAGACGGTGAAGACGCCCAGGCCCACGAGCGCAAGCAATAACGCGAAGGCCAAGGCAAGCAGGGTCCTGCGCCGGGAACGAAGACTGTATGAGCTCCGCTTCGGCGCGAGCTTTAGTGCCGGCACCGCGTCGGCCTCGGTGAGTGTCTTGGCGTCGTCCGGCTTCTGCGCGGTCTCCTCCTCGGGCTCCGGCTCGCCGCCTTCCAGCTCGAACAAAACGACGGTGATGTTGTCCTCGCCGCCGGCCTGGTTGGCCGCCGCGATCAGCTTTTTCCCCGCGTCGTCGAGATCGGCTCGGGCGGTAACGAGCAAGCGCGCGATTCCTTCGTCAGAGACCATCGAAGTGAGGCCGTCGGAACAGAGCAGGAAGAGGTCTCCGTCCTGCGCGCGAAGCGAGAAGACGTCGACCTCGACGTCGGAGTCGGTGCCGAGCGCGCGCGTGATGACCGAGCGCCGCGGATGGCTCTCGGCCTCTTTGGGCGAGAGGCGCCCGCTGCGTACGAGCTCGGCGACGAGCGAATGATCCTGCGTCAGCTGCGTCAGCTGATCGTCGCGGAGAAGATAGGCACGCGAATCGCCGACATGACCGATCGTGACAACGCTTCCTTCTACCAGCGCGACAGTCATCGTCGTGCCCATGCCGCGGGTCGAGGCGTTCTCGCTCGAGTAGGCGTAAACGCGCCGGTTTGCTTCGCGGATCAGCTCGACGGTCTGCTCCAGCGCCGAGAGATTTCCGAGCTCCTGCTCGCGCAGCGACTCGGCCGCGAGCCGGGAGGCGACCTCTCCCGCTTGCGCCCCTCCCATCCCGTCGGCGACGGCGAAGAGCGGCGGCTCGCAGAGGAAGGCATCCTCGTTCCTCCGCCTTCTGCGGCCGGTATCGGTGTGGGCGCTTGAAGCGATAACGGTCATCGCTCGTAACGGAAATCTGTTTCGCCGACGCGCAGGACGTCCCCTGGCGCCAGGCGCCGACTCGAACTCAAGCGTACGCCGTTGACGAAGGTGCCGTTGGTCGAGCCGAGATCCTCGACCCAGACGCCGTCGCGGCGCGGATCGACAAGGGCGTGCTTGCCCGAGGCGAAGTCGTCCTGATCGAGCTGGAGATCGTTGAGTGGACCGCGCCCGATCGTCAGCGCCTCGTGCGCCAGTTCGACCCGCTCACCCTCCTCGAGATCAGGGCTCGAGACGACGACCAGTGAGCCCGGCCGCGGCGCGCGCTTCTCGTGGCGCTCGGCCAGGGGAGCGAGCACGAAGCTGTCCTGGGGCGCTCGCATCTCGCGGCCGGCGGCGCGCACGATGCGCCAGATGAATATGTAGAGCAGGAACAGGAAGGCGATCTTGAGCGCCAGCAGAACGGCGTCGACCGAGATTGAGGCGACGGCCATTGTCACTCCCGGACGAAGGTCAGCTCGATCTGCCCGACTGTGATCGTGTCTCCCTCGGAGAGGCGTACGTGACTGATCCGCTCACCGTTTAGCTCGGTGCCGTTTGTCGAACCGAGATCGATCAGCGCGTAAACGCCGTTTCCGTCCGGTCGCACCTCCGCGTGCCGTCGCGAGACGTTCGGATCGGCGACGTGAATGTCGCAGTCGCGGGAGCGACCGAGGACGATGGTCGCATCGCGGAGCGGGCAGCGCCGTCCCTCGTACAGGAGCGCGTAGGTTGGAACGCCTGTCTCGAGCGGAATATCCGGCGTGAAGGTTTGCGTCTCATAGGCCGGAGGTGCCGGTGCGGGGACAGCCGGTTGGGGAAGCGGGTCTTGAAGGGGCACGCTTCGAGAGGTCTTGACCATCTTCGCGGCTATGCCGAAAACACCGATCTCGAGGTCGTCTTCGGTCTCGATTCGAACGAGCGGCGCCGAGGGTAGGGCGTAGCGCTCGCGCTGGGCATGCTCGCCCAGGTACTCCTGCAGCTCGCTGCAGAGCGCCTCTTCGTAGCTCGAGAACTGCTCGCGGTCTTGCGGGGAGAGATAGATGGTGTACTCGTTCGGCACATAGACGCGCGTCACCGAAGCCGTTCGGTGCTCGTCCATCTCCTTGGCGAGCTTGCGCGCCAGCTCGACCGGCTGGACGTGCGCCCGGAAGGCTCTTCCGAAGGCTCCTTCGAAAATCGCCTCGATCCGTCGTTCGATGCTACGTAGTACGGCCATCAGCTGTCTCTCTCCGCCCTTAAGCGTAACCGCTGGGCGGGAATCGCCCCCCTCTCGTCAAACGGCGATTCGTCGCGCCTCTAGCACCTGTGTCTTGGCTGGTGCCGCGACGATCGGACGCGCTGAGCTTACCGGTGCGGGCAAGAGCGCGAGCGCCAGCGCGGTGAGCCAGGCTCCCGCAATCACCGGAGTCACCGCCACGCTCGGGAAGGGCAGGAGTGCGGCGACGATCAGGCTTGCCCCGAAAACGACACTTCCCCAGCGGCCTTTTCGGCGCACCCAGGGAAGCAGGGCAGCGCCGGTTGCCAGCAAGAGCCCTTGCCCGAGCAAGGCAGGTCTGTCGGTGAAGGCCCGCATGAGCGCCTCGCCCACGCTGCTGAGGCTCGTACTGCCTTCGATCCCGAGGCCGAGTGGCGCCACGGCTCCCGTGAGCGGGAACCTACCGCTGCTCATGCCCGCCGTTATCAAGGCGAGCGAGAAGGCAGCGAAGGCGACGAGCGCACGCCGGGCCCCGCCGCGGATGGGCAGAAGCACGAGCGGAAGCAGAAAGAGAGCGCCCAGCGCTGCCGCGATAGGGCCCAGAAGCGGCAGCTGCGTGGTCAGTGGCTCCCGCCGGTTGAATGCCAGCCAGCAGGTCGCGACGAGCGCAAAGGCGAGAGCGAGCCCGAGCGAATAGTTCCCGAGCGGCAGCAGTAGCAGTGAAAAGGCGAAAGCGCTTCCACCAAGCGGTCGCGCCAGAGAGACGAAGCCGGCCAGAAGAGCCAGCGGAACCTGGGTGTGAGCCGGGTAGAAGGGAAACAGGCTCGTGCCCCAGGCGACGAAGACCGCGCTTGCCAGCGCGTGAGCGAGCCGAGCCGGGTCGGGGCGACGGAACTTGCCCACCAACGGCTGCTTCGGCGTGCGCCGTCTTTCCTCGCCGTGAGCAAGCGCGCGGCGAAGGACGCGAGCGAGATCGCCCGCGCCGGGGCGGTTCTTCGGGTCCTGAGCGAGAGCGCTAGCGACCGCCGCCAGGAGGGGGCGCGGCAAGTCCGGGCGCATCGCTTCGAGCGAAGGCGCCCCGGTCTCGATCCGGCGGGCGGTCTCGAGCATCGATCCCGCCCAGAACGGGTGCCAGCCCACGAGAGCTTCCCAGAGCGCGACACCCACCGACCAGATATCCGCCGCAGCCGTTGAATCTCCGCCCGCCAGACGCTCGGGCGAGATGTAGGCGAGCGTCCCGGGAATGTCTCCGAGCTCGGTGAGCGTCTCGGCCTCGGCGAACTGCGCCAGGCCGAAGTCGACGAGTTTGACGTCGATCTCCGTTTCGCCGGCGAGCAGGATGTTTGCCGGCTTGACATCGCGGTGGATGATCCCGTGCGAGTGAGCGTGCTCGAGCGCTTCGAGAACCTGGGCGCAGATCTCGATTGCGCGCCGGTCGTCGATCGTGCCGTCGCGGAGCGCCTGGCGCAGAGTTTTTCCGGGCACATGCTCGTAAGCGATGTAAACGTGCTGATCGTCGTAGCCGAAATCGAGCGGGCGCAGACAGCCTCGGTGCCGGAGTCGCGACGCCGCTTCTGCTTCTCGCTCCGCTCGCGATCCGGCCTTGCCCTCGCGCGCGACGATCTTGAGCGCCAGCTCGCGACCACTCCGCTCGTCGCGGGCAAGCCAGACCGAGCCGGATCCTCCGCTACCGATAGGGCTCAAAGGCCGGTAGCGGCCGAGAACGAGCTCGCCGGCGCTCGTTGTGGTTGCATCGCCCATCAGCCCTCGTCCTTAGCCGTTACAGGAGAAACTCCTGCGATAGCCAATCTCGCGCTGGAACGAAACCTTGTACAGTGATGCCCTCGCCAGTCTATGAGCGAGCACGACGACATCGACTTCGATTTTTTCGGGGACTCGGCGCCCGAGCCGCCTAAGAAGCGTCTCGTACGGCGCCCAACCGGCCCGCGTGACGGCGGCGGCTCGCCCCCGCCCAGACACCCCGCGGGCCCTCCGCACTCCACTACGCCGATCGTGCGACTCGTTTCGCTGATCGCCTTCGCGATCGCGCTGATCCTGATTCTCATCTTCGCCGTGAGGAGCTGCGAGACGTCGAGCGAGAGCGCTGCCTACAAGAACTACATGGACAAGGTCTCCAGGGTCGCGAGCGATTCCCACAGCGTGGGTAAACAACTGAGCGCGCTGCTCGACAAGCCGGATCTGAGCGAGAAGGTGGTCGAGGAAACTCTGAAGGCACTGATTCGCCAGCAATCGATCGTTATTCAGAGCGCGTCGAAACTGGCGCCACCCGGGCCTTTGCGGCAGGAGCACGCGCAGATGCTAGAGGCGCTGCAACTGCGCCGTAATGCCCTGAGCGGGCTGCTCACCGTGTTCAAGAAGACGTTCTCCAAACGCGGAAGCGTCGAGGCGACCAATGCCGCAGTGGCGCTTTCGAGCAAGATGCTGCGAGGTGTGGCAAGCGACGTCCTCTGGGAAGACATGTTCGTTGCGGCGGCGCAAAACGTGCTGAAGCGCGAAGGTATCTCGGGTGTCTCGCCGCCAGACTCGGTCTTCGTGGCCGACCCCACGCGCGCCACCATCAACTCGATGACAGTCGTCTGGCAACGATTCCACGGAGTGCAGCCCAGCAACAGCACGAGCGGGCTGTTGCACGGCACCAACATTGCTTACGTCAAGGTTTTGCCGAGCGGGAAAACGCTCACTGAAGGCAGCGCGGCTCCGACGATTACAGCAAACAACCGCCTTGCCATCGCGGTCGGGGTCAAGAACGGAGGCGACTACACCGAGGAGGGAATCAAGGTCACGCTCCTGATCAATCAAACGCCTAAGCCGATCAAACAGTCCGAGACGATCGGGCAGATCTACAGTCACAATACGACGGAAGTGGTCTTTAAGAACTTAGCCGTGACCGAGCTGGCCAACATAGTCCCGATCAGCATCGATGTCGTTCCGGTCGCGGGCGAGACGAACAAGACCAACAACAAGGCCACCTTCGAGGTCCGCTTCAGCTTCTAGCGCCGTTTATGAGCACCACGGCCATCCTCGCTATCGCGTCGGCAGCGCTCGCCGCCGCAGCGCTGGTCATAGCCCTCGTCGCGTTGCTCGCCCTGCGTAGGCTACGAGGAGGCCAGTTAACCGTGCTGGCAGACGGAAAGGCCGATTTGGTCGACTTCTCCGTCTCGCTTCAGGCCAGAATCGACGATCTTCACAAGACTGTGGACGAGATCGCCTCCGCTCTCACGCGCGTCGACAAGAGGTTCGACGGCGCGCTTTCGAATGTAGCGCTGATTCGCTACGACGCCTACAGCGATCGAGGTGGGCAGCAATCGGCGACCGTGGCCCTGCTCGACAGCGCTCGTAGCGGCATCGTGCTGAGCGCGATTCAGGGCCGCGACTATGCGCGGATTTATCTGAAAGAGCTTGATCGAGGCAACTGCGCCATCACGTTGTCGCCGGAAGAGGAAGAGGCCGTCCGGCGGGCAATGGCGCGCTAAGAGCTTATTTCGATAGGTACGCACCTCCAACGCGGCCGATTCGCGGCGCCGGCAGCCGCTCGCCGCACTAACAGTGCGCCTTCAAGGCTTTCGGACAACCGCCGTCCACGGCTTGGCTCTTTTGAACGCACATCCCGACCTAAATCGGCTCTATGCACTCGCCGGGAGAGTTCGGGGCGCGCAGGTGGCGCTGCTACATTTCGCCCAAGGTGCAACAGGTTCTGGTGCTCAACTCCGGCTACGAACCCCTGAATGTGTGCACCGTGCGGCGAGCCTACGTGCTGGTCTTCAAGGGCCGCGCGGAAGTGATCGAAAAGCATGCGCAGCCGCTTCGCTCGGCCAGCGACACCTTCCTTCGCCCGCACGTCATTCGGCTGCTCACCTACGTGCACGTACCGAGGCGGGCGAAGAGAAAGATCTCGCGGCCCGTGCTTTTCGCGCGCGATGGTTGGCGCTGCGGCTACTGCGGCTCGAGCACGAACAAGCTCACGCTCGATCACATCGTTCCGCGCAGCCGCGGCGGCGAGTCGGTCTGGGAGAACGTGGTCGCCTCCTGCGCCCCCTGCAACCGGCGCAAGGGAGATCGCCTGCTCACCGAGACCGAGATGGCGCTTCGGGTTCGACCCCGGTCCCCGGCGCCGCTGGTCTTCATCAGGCTCGCGGCGACTTCGGTCCCGGCCAACTGGCGACCGTACCTCCAGGGTCATGGGGTGTCGTCGGCGGCTTAGAGCTCGTGATCGGAGAGCGCGCTCAGTGCCTCGGCGAGCGTGAATCGTCCCGACCAGATCGCGGCTCCGGCAACCGCACCCTCGCAGCCGGCGGCACGGAGCGCACGTAGGTCATCGAGCGAGGCCACGCCTCCGGCGGCGATCAAGGGCAGTCGCGTAGCCTCGAGGACGGTGTCGAGGAGCTCGAAATCGGGCCCGGCGAGTGAGCCGTCTCGGCGCGTGCTCGTCACGAGCAGACGGCGTACGCCGGCATCGGCGCAGGAGCGGGCCAGGTCGGCCGCGTCAAGCTCCGACAGCTCGGTCCAGCCGCGCAGTGCGACCTTGCCGTCCCGCGCGTCGATCGCCACGACGAGCTGCTCTGCAAATCGAGCCGCAGCCTGGGTGAGGAACTCGGGCGAGGCGGCTGCCGTTCCGATCATCACACGCGCTGCTCCGGCCTCGACGGCCGCTTCGATCGCCTCGAGCGAGCGATAGCCGCCGCCGACTTGAAGCGGAACGTCACCGGCGGTCTTGGCGATCAGACGTACAAGATCGACGGACGGCTGCCCCGAGAAAGCTCCATCTAGGTCGACCATGTGGAGGAAGCGAGCTCCCTGGCCCACGAAGCGCTGAGCCGCGGCCGCCGGATCTCCGCCCTCGATCGTTACCCGCTCGCGCCGGCCCTCGGCGAGGCGAACGCAGCGGCCTTCGAGAACGTCCAATGCGGGATAGACGATGAAGGACATGTTAGTATGTTAACATGACATCTGAAGTGGACGAGACAGCACAACCGGGTTCGGGCGACAGCGAGGATATCCGCGGGCTGGAAGCGCTGGCGGACGCCATCCTCAGTTTGCGCAGCGGCGACGAGGTTACGCGCTTCCTGCGCGATCTGTGCACGCGCGCCGAGCTGGAAGCCCTCGCCCATCGCTGGCTGATCGCTAGGCTGCTCGAGGAGGGGCTCCCCTACCTCGCCGTCGCCGATCACGCCGACGCTTCGACGACAACCGTAACGCGCGTCTCGCAGTGGCTGCACCACGGCACCGGGGGTTATCGCCTCGCCCTCGATCGTACGAAGGCGAAGAGGTCGAACCCCGGAAAGGCAGGCAGGCAGTGAAAGAAACCGGTTTTCGCACGGCCGGCGCCGATGGGCGCCTGGTGGTGGCCGTTCCGTCGAAAGGGCGGATGGCACAGCCGTCGCTCGAGCTACTCGAGGCCGCCGGCCTAACCTTCGAGCTCGGCGCCCGTTCGCTACACGTGCCCTGCTCTAACGCGCCGGTCGAGCTCCTGCTCGTGCGTCCGCATGACATTCCCGAGTACGTTCAGGACGGCGTCGTCGACGCGGGTATCACCGGTGCGAACCTGATCGCCGAGACCGGTTCCCAGGTCGAGACTCTGCTCGAGCTCGGCTTCGGGCGCTGCACGCTCGAGGCCGCGGTGCCTGAAGAGTCGACGCTCCAATGCGTCACGGATCTCGACGGCTTGCGCGTTGCCACCGCCTATCCGATCACTACCAGGGGAGCGCTCGAGCAGGCCGGCGTGACGGCAGAGCTCGTGCTTCTCTCGGGCTCCGTCGAGGCGGCGCCGCGGCTGGGGCTTTCCGACGCCGTGGTCGACCTGGTCTCGACGGGCTCGACCGCCGCTGCCAACGGACTGCGCAGGATCGGCACGCTGCTCGAGTCGCAGGCGGTCTTGATCGGTGGCAAGCTCGACCTTGGCGAGCGCACCGAGATGCTCGAAAAGCTGGAGATGATGCTGCGCGGCGTCATCGCCGCCCGCGGCCGCCGCTACCTGATGCTGAACGCGCCCGCCGACAGGGTGGCCGAGCTCGAGGCGCTGCTCCCGAGCATGGGCGCGCCCTCGGTGGTCGAGCTGGCCGAGCGGGGGCAGCTGGCGCTGCACGCAGCAGTCGCCGAAGAGGAGATCTGGGATCTGCTTCCGAAGCTCAAGGCGGCCGGCGCCTCCTCGATCCTGGTCATGCACCTGGAGAGGGTCGTTCCGTGAGGGCCTCGGGGCTGGCAGAGATACTTCCGCGCGCGCTTGCGATCGTCGAGGAGGTGCGCCAGCGCGGTGACGCGGCGCTGCTGGATCTGGCCGAGCACTTCGACGGCGCGCGCCCGGCATACCTGCGCGTGCCGCAGGACGAGATCGATCGGGCACAGATCGAGGAGCGGACGTTGGAGGCGCTGCGCGAGAGCATCCGCGCCGTCCGCACGTTCCACGAAAGGCAGCGGCCGGAGGACTTTCGCTACTCGACTTACCCCGGCGTCGAAGCCGAGCGCCGCTTCGTTCCGCTCGACTCGGTCGGCGTCTACGTGCCGGGAGGCCTGGCGCCGCTTCCGAGCTCGCTCGTCATGGGTGCCGTGCCCGCACAGGCCGCCGGTGTGGCCAGGATCGCCGTGGCCACGCCGAAGCCCGACCCAACCATCCTCGCCACCGCGCGCGAGCTAGGTCTGACCGAGATCTACTGCATGGGAGGGGCGCAGGCGATTGCGGCGCTGGCGTACGGAACCGAGACGGTCGAGCGCGTCGACAAGATCGTCGGCCCCGGGCAGAGCTGGACGACGGCGGCCAAGCTGCTCGTCTCGAGCGTGGTCGGTATCGACCTGCCCGCCGGGCCGAGCGAGGTGTTGATCGTGGCCGACGAGGGCGCCGACCCCGCCTTGTGCGCGGTTGACTTGAAGGCGCAGGCCGAGCACGGCCCGGGCTCGGAGTCGTTGCTCGTGACGACCAGCGCCGAGCTGGCCGCCGCGGTGCGCGAGCTGGTCGGGCCCGACGAGCAGATTCAAATCGAGCTGGTCGAGTCGCTCGAGCAGGCGATCGAGCGCTCGAACGACTATGCGCCCGAGCACCTCGAGCTGATGGTCGCCGACCCGGAAGCCGCGCTCTTAGGAGTTCGGCACGCCGGCGCGATCTTTCTCGGCCCGGATGCGCCGGCGGTTGCGGGCGACTATGCCGTCGGCACCAATCACGTCCTTCCGACCGGTGGACTGGCGAAGTCCTGCGGCGGTCTCGGTCTCGAGGCCTTCTTGAAGCCGCTCGAGATCGTGCGTATCGACCGCCAGGGAATCGAGCGTCTGGCTCCGATCGTTGCGACGCTGGCCAAGCTGGAGGGCCTCACCGAGCACGCCGCCGCGGTGGAAGCTCGGCTGAAGGAGCCGCGGCGATGAGCCCGACTCCTCGCCCCCTGCCCGGCGGCTTCGCCGCCTACAGGTGGACTGCGAACGTCCAGGACGTAGCTCGCCGGCGCGGGCTCGACCCGACAGCCGTGATCCGCTTCGACGCCAATGTGCCGCCGCTTCCCGGCGTGCCTCGCATCCCGATCGGGGAGAGCTTCGCGCGCCTGAACGAGTACCCGCCCGGCGGCTACCGCGAGCTACACACCGCAGCCGCGGCCTACGTCGCCGCGGACCCTGCGCAGATCGTGCTCGGCGCCGGCTCCGACTCGTTGATCCACGTGATTGCACGCACCTACCTCGGCGCCGGGCGCCGGGCGGCGATCGTCGATCTACCTACCTATTCGCTTTACGCGATCGCCAGCCAGATCGAAGGTGCCGAAGTCGTGGGTTGCTCGCTCGCGGATGCGCCGGAGGCGTCGGTCATCTGGATCTGCAACCCCCATAACCCGCTCGGGAGCGTCTATCCGTGCGACGAGATCGCCCAACTGGCCAAGCGGCGGTCCGAGGCGCTCGTCGTGATCGACGAGGCCTACGTCGAGTACGGCGCCGAGACGATGGTGCCGTTCCTGGACGAGGCGCCGAACTGTGTCGTATTGCGCACGCTCTCCAAGGCGTTTGGTTTCGCGGCGCTGCGCGTCGGCTACGCCGTGTGCGCGGAGGAGGTGGCGGCTGAGCTGGGCAAGCGCAGCGAGCCGGCGCCGATCTCTGCGCCTTCGGCCAGGATTGCCGCGGCGGCTCTGAGCGATCCGAGGCTCGACGTCGAGGAGACGGTGCAGGAGCGCGCTCGTGTTCGCGACGCCCTACTCGCCGCCGGCTTCGACTGTCCGCCCTCGGCCGGTAACTATCTGCTCCTGCGGGTAGAGGATGCCGACGCGCTGGCCGAGGAGCTGGAGTCGAAGGGGCTGGTGCTGCGCCGCTATCCGAACGGTCTGCGCTTCACCGTACGCCTGCCGGCCGAGAACGATCGCCTGCTCGCGGCGCTGGGCGCTATCGCGGCGCCGAGCACGAGGCGTACGGGGCTGATCATTCGCACCACCGCCGAGACTTCCGTTCGCGTCTCGCTCGCTCTCGATGGGCAGGGCAGAACGCGGATCGACACAGGAGTCGGCTTTCTCGATCACCTGCTCACGCTGTTTGCCTTCCACGGCCGGGTCGATCTAGAGATCCTGGCCGGAGGCGATCTCGAGGTGGATGAGCACCACACTGTCGAGGACGTGCTGGCCGCGCTGGGCGAAGCGCTCGCTCAGGCGCTCGGCGCCCGGACCGGCCTCAGCCGCTACGGCTCGGCGACGGTGCCGATGGACGAGGCGCGCGGCACGGCCGCGGTCGACCTCGGTAGCCGCCCGCACGCCGAGGTGACGCTTGCCTTCACGGGCGACCGAGTCGGTGGATTGGCGCTGAGCCTGCTTCCGCACGCCCTCGAGCGTTTCGCCATGCAAGGACGCTTCACGCTTCACGTCGAAGCCTCCGGGGCAGATGACCATCACGTCGCCGAGGCGGCCTTCAAGGCGCTTGGACGTGCGCTGGCCGACGCTTGCGCGAGCGCCGGCACGCAAGCGATCACGTCAACCAAGGGCCAGGCGTGAAGATCGTTCTTGCCGACTACGGCGCGGGCAACCTGCGCAGTGTCAGCTCGGCCCTGGCGCGGGCGGGAGCGGAGACGATCATCTCGCCCGATCCCGCGGCGGTACGCGAGGCCGGTCTGGCCGTGATCGCCGGAGTGGGGCACCTCGCCGCGTGTGCCGAAGGGCTCGAGCGGGAGGGGCTTGCCGACGCGCTGCGCGAGCGCGTCGAGTCGGCCCGCCCGGTGCTCGGGATCTGCGTTGGCTTGCAGATGCTCTTCGAACAAAGCGAGGAGGGCGGTCAGGGGCTCGGCTTCTTCCGCGGGCCGGTCGTTCGCCTGCAGGCGCGGCGCGTGCCGCACATGGGCTGGAACACGCTCAGCGTGCGCGGAAAGCCGTCCATTCTCGACGGGCTCGAAGGAGAAGACGTCTACTTCGCGCACAGCTACAGTGCCCGCCCGGTCGAGGAGTTGCCCGGCGCGGAGGTCGAACACGGCGGCCCGATCGTCGCCGCGGTCGAGCGCGGAGCGCTGGCCGGCGTCCAATTCCATCCCGAGCGCAGCGCCGAGCCCGGCGCGCGCCTGCTGAGGAACGTGATCGCGTGGTCAAGAAGCGCCTGATCCCCTGCCTCGACGTGACCAAGGGCCGCGTCGTCAAGGGCGTCCGCTTCCTCGAGCTGCGCGACATCGGCGATCCGGTCGAGATGGCCACGCGCTACTCCGAGTACGGTGCCGACGAGCTCGTCTTTCTCGACATCACCGCGACCGTTTTCGGGCACGAGCCGATCGTCGAGCTGGTGGAGCGCGCGGCGACCGAGCTGGAGATTCCCTTCACGGTCGGCGGCGGCGTGTCGACACTCGAGCACGCGCGCAGGCTGCTTCGCCTCGGCGCCGACAAGGTGGCGGTGAACCGCGCCGCCGTCGAGCGGCCCGAGCTACTGACCGAGCTGGCCGAGGAATTCGGCGCGCAGGCTGTCGTCTGCGCCATTGACTCCAAGCGAGTCGGGCCCGGCAAGGGCGAGGTGGTCACGCACGGCGCTCGACAACCGCGCGGACTGGACACCGTTGGCTGGGCCCTCGAGGTCGTCGAGCGCGGTGCCGGCGAGATCATGCTCACCTCGATCGACGCCGACGGTACCCGCGAGGGCTACGACCTCGAGATCACGGGCCTGGTCTGCGATGCGGTCTCGGTTCCGGTGATCGCCTCGGGTGGCGCCGGCACGGTAAAGCACCTGGCCGAGGCCTTCGAGGTTGGCGCCGAGGCGGCTCTCGTCGCTTCGATAGTGCACGAGGCGCCCGAGCGAATACCCGAGATCAAGCGCGAGCTGAAGGAGGCAGGGTGGCCGGTGAGGATCTGACGAGCCTGAAGGCGGCGATCGTCCAGGACGCCGACTCAGGAAGGGTGCTGATGCTCGCCTGGATGAACGAGGAGGCACTGCGGCGCACCCGCGAGAGCGGTCAGGCCTGGTTCTGGAGCCGCTCTCGCAGCGAGCTCTGGCACAAGGGAGCCACTTCGGGCTCGTTTCTCAACGTCGAGGAGCTGCGCGAGGACTGCGACGGCGATGCGATTCTGCTCAGAGTGAGAGCCGAGGGCCCGGCCTGTCATACCGGCGCCGAGTCTTGCTTCGCGCCCTGGCTCTGGCGGCGCGTGGCCGAGCGGGCCAAAGAGAGGCCGGAAGGCTCTTATGTGGCCGGCCTGCTCGACAAAGGGCCGGCCGGCGCCGCGCGGAAGGTGGCCGAGGAGGGCGTCGAGGCGGCGCTGGCTGCCGTTTCGGAGAGCGATCAGCGCCTGATCGAGGAGGTCGCCGATCTCTGGTTCCACAGCTACGTACTGCTCGCGTCGCGCGGACTCGATCCGGCGCAGGTCGAAGACGAGCTGAAAAAGCGGATCCGCTGAGGGGTGGCTTCCGGGGCCGGCGGCAGCGCGAGTCGAGGAGAGGCGACCTCATTGGCGAAGAAAACGCTGGTAGTTGGCGTGTAGGCTTGTAACGAGCGTTACGCTCCGATTGCCCCCAGTGATCTGATTTTCCGGTTGCGCGCTGAGAAAGGCCAAACAATTGACGACGACGCTTAGAGAGATCGCGGTGCGCACCGGAGTCTCGGTCTCGACCGTCTCGCGCGTCCTGAACGGCCACTCCGGCGTCAGCGCCGACGTGCGCGAGCGCGTGCTGAAGGAGGCGACCGATCTCGACTACACGCCGAACGCCGCCGCGAGGACACTCGTGCTGCAGCGCTCGCGCCTGCTCGCGGTCGTCATCCGCACCGGCGACCATCGCGAGTTCCAGCACCCTTTCTACCAGGTCATTCTCGACGGGGTCAAACGGAAGGCCACCGAGTTCGGCTACGACCTCCTGATTCTCAGCCACGAGGGCATCGAGTACGGCGATGACAGCTCTTTCTTCGTCGAGCGCGCACGCCGGCACCAGGTCGAGGGGGCGATCCTGATGGGCGTACGCGAGCCCGACCTCGAGTTGTTCACCAAGTTCAAGATCCCGGCGATGACCGTGGACTTCGAGCCGCAAAAGGAGATCGAGGGCCGGTATGGAGTGGTCAGGTCGGACAACGTCTCCGGCGCCGAGATGGCCGTCGATCATCTCTACTCGCTCGGCCATCGTCGTATCGCGCACATCGCCGGCCTGCTGCACACCTCGGCGGCGCTCAGCCGCCTGGCCGGATATCGCAGCGCGCTCGAGCGCCTTGGTATCCCTTACCGCGATGACTACGTCGCAGAGGCCGATTACCGTTACTCCAGCGGCTGCGCCGCTATGCGCCGACTTCTGGCACTGCCCGAGCCCCCGGATGCCGTCGCCGCCACCAGCGATATGTCGGCTCTCGGAGCCATGCGCGCCATCCGCGACCTCGGCCTCAACGTTCCCAAGGACATGGCGATCGTCGGCTGCGACGACATTCTCTTCGCGTCGCTTTCCACGCCGACGCTGACGACCGTCCGTCAGGACATGGGACAGCTAGGCGAAGCGGCTTGCGGCGCGCTGATCGAGTTGATCGAGGGGAGAATCAACGAGCTCCCGAGGCTGGTGCTGCCGGTCGAGCTGATCGTGCGCGAGTCTTGCGGCGGCGGCGGCCCGGACACCGCAGACACGCTCGGCATCGGGCTCGACGCAGTGCTTTCCCGCGAGTCGTAGGTACAGGTTTATCGGCTTCGAGCTGCGGCGAGTTCTAGGCGTGTATCGGCTCGCCGCGACGCCGAATATCGGTCGGGAAACTAGGCTCGGGCGCGTCACTCGGCGTCACGGCCAGGAGAACGCGGCAGGGTGCGCGCCGCAGTACGAGCTCCGTCGTCCCGTCCAAGGGCATGCGCCTGCTCTGGCGCCGGGACGGGGGTCGGTTCGCCGGTAGGACGATGATCTCCGCGTGGTGGTGCCTGGCTTCGCTAACGATCGCGTTGGAGGCGCTGCGAGTGCGAACGAGCCTGGAAAGGGAGCGAATACCGTAAGAATCGGCGATCGCCTCGGCTTCGTCGAGTAGGTCGCCGAGGGACTCTTCCTCGGGCAGCCGCGCCCCGATCGGAAAGCCCAGCGGCACCTCGAGCGGCGCCACGATCGCGATGCGCGAGCGTCGCTCGGCTGCGAGCCGGCAGGCGACGTTCATCGCCGTGGCCACATTCGCCTTAGCGAAGACGGGTACCACGATCTGCCGATACTCGAGCCGCC
>Ga0209540_10001441_pt1 | contig 18137 bp, 14 predicted proteins | sample BarGraIncu01121A_FD_184501 | JGI IMG/M metagenome (GOLD analysis project Ga0209540, IMG submission 184501) | Arctic peat soil microbial communities from Barrow, Alaska - Barrow Graham LP Incubations 011-21A (SPAdes) (version 2) | ecosystem: Environmental > Terrestrial > Soil > Wetlands > Peat... | reverse complement strand
TGGCGTACCATCGCCCGTGCGTTAAATGTCCAGCTTCCGCCCCGCGATAAAATCTCCCTGCCCGCCGTGCAGGGCCGCCAAACCGTTTTGATTCACACGGGCGCCGGACAACTCGTCCGGGTGTGGCCGCTGGAACGCTACCAGGAACTCGCGGCGCGTTTGCGCCGGGAAAAAATCCCGGTGCAAATCGCCTGTGACCCTGACCAGCGCGCCTGGTGGTTGCGCGCCAGCGAGGCGAAGGTGGCGACGCCATCCACCGTGACGGAATTGCTTGCGTTGATTGATCAAGCGGGGGCATTCATCGGCAATGATTCCGGTCCCGGACATCTGGCGGCCTTTTGCGGCGTGCCGACCTTTACGATTTTCGGGCCGCAATTGCCGGAATGGTTTGCGCCGCTGCATCCGGCGGCGGAATGGGTCGAAGGCAGGGCGTGCCCTTACAAACCCTGCTCGGACTACTGCCGGTTTCCGACGCCGCACTGCCTTTGGAACATTGGCCAGGAAGAGGTTTGCGCCCGCGTTGAAAAATTTGCCTCCGCGCACCTGTGCAATCACGCGTAACTTAATTCTCTTGACGGTGGCCGGACTGTAATTATCATACATTTTTTAATATGATGGAGTCTGGTTCAAAGCGCATTCGGCGCATAATCCTTGAACAATCGAAACGGGCCGATGTTGGTCATATCGGACCGGCATTGTTGGTTTCCGATGTCATCGCTGCGCTTTGCGGAGTCCTCACGCCCGTTTGGCGGCGGGACTTGCGGCCGGCGGGGGTTTGCCCGGCGGTGACTTCTCTGAAGGGAGACAGAGGGAATGCAGGGAAAATCATATGTTGACCGATGCCGAGATTCGCGAAGGCATTCGGCAACTGGTTGCCGGATCTCTGCCCATTTCGTCCATGCGTGGATTGGACAATGCGCATTTTGTGGCCGGTGAAACGCCCATTCAATACTCGGGGCCGACTTGGAACAACGAAGAGATTGAAGCCGCCATTTTTGCCGTCTTGCGGGGGAAGTGGCTCAGTTCCGGAGAGAACGTGGCCAAGTTTGAGAGGGCTTTTTCAAAACACGTGGGACGGAAACACTCCGTCATGTGCAATTCAGGCAGTTCGGCGAATCTTCTGATGATGGCGGCGTTGAAGTCGCGTCACACTTACGGGTTCGAGGGCATTGAGGTCATTACGCCGGTGGTGTGCTTCCCGACCACGGTCGCGCCCATTCTTCAATGCGGATTCGTCCCGCGTTTCGTTGATATCGAACCTGCCACCTTGAACCTGGACCTCGATCAGTTCGAAAAGGCCATCACGAGCAAAACGAAGGCGGTGATTTTTGCCCACGTGCTCGGCAATCCGCCGGACATGGATCGCGTTCAGGAGATTTGCCGCGCGCGGAACGTTCTGCTCCTGGAGGACAACTGCGACGCGTTGGGCAGCACTTGGCGGGGAAAACCGGTGGGGTCTTTTGGCGTCATGTCCAGCCACAGCTTTTATCCCGCGCATCACATCACCACCGGCGAGGGGGGCATGGTCAGCATGGATGACGACAATCTGGCCAAGGTGGTAAGGGGCATCGCCTGGTGGGGCCGGGATTGCTATTGCATCGGCGCGGCGAACCTGTCGCTCTCCGGGACTTGCGGCCGGCGGTTTGACCGGTGGCTGGAACCGGGATATTCGGGAATCGTGGATCACAAGTACGTTTACCAGGAAATCGGCTACAACCTGAAGCCGCTCGACCTGCAAGGCGCCATCGGCCTGGTGCAGCTCGGAAAGCTCGAATTTGTCAAACAGGCGAGAAAGCGCATCTACGACCGCTACTTCAGCGTATGCCAGAAGTACTCCGGCCTGATTCGGGTGGCCACGCCCAGTTCGCAGGCCGACGTCAGTTGGTTTGGATTCCCGATCACCGTGACGACGGACAAATTCGACCGGGCGGAACTCGTGAATTATCTCGAAGGCAGGCGCATCCAGACCCGGAACTATTTTTCGGGCAACATTCTCTACCATCCTCCGTACGCGCACCTGGGCAATCCGCTCGACTACCCTCACGCGTGCGAAGTGATGCGCAGCACGTTCTTCATTGGCGTTCACCCGGCGATGACCGACAAGATGATCGAGTATGTCCAGGAGGCGCTGGAAACTTTCCTCAAAAAATGGTGAAGGACTCGCAGGTCGAGGCGTGAATCAGCAACATAATTGAAACGATTAAGAAAGCTTGGAAAGGATGCAAAACACGCAAGATAAAGGAGCGATTATGTCCGATAAGAAAAAGATCAGTGCGATCATTGCTTGCTATCTCGACGCTCCGGCAGTCCCCTTCATGCACGCGCGCCTGACGGCGGTGTTCGAAAAAATCGGAGTTGATTACGAAATCATTTTCGTGAACGACAACAGTCCGGACAATGCGCGGGAAGTGTTGACGGCACTAGCGGCGCGTGATTCAAAGCTGATAGTCATCAATCATACGCGCAACTTCGGCGCCCAAAACGCATATACCAGCGGAATGCGCGTGGCAACGGGAGATGCGGTCGTTCTGCTTGATGGGGATTTGCAAGACCCGCCGGAGCTGATCGAGTCTTTCTATCAGAAGTGGCAGGAGGGCTACGATGTCGTTTATGGCATTCGGGTTAAGCGTGTGGCAACCTTGTTCCTCCAAGTGGCTTACAAGGCCTTTTATCGGATATTCCGGGCTGCTTCTTATTTGCCGATGCCTTTGGACGCCGGCGATTTTTCGCTGATGGATCGTCGGGTGGTTGAGGCAATGAATTCGCTGCCGGAGAACAATCGTTTTTTGCGGGGACTGCGTTCGTGGGTTGGCTTCAAGCAAACAGGCGTGCCGTATGTGCGTCCGGAAAGGATGTTTGGACGCACCACCAATTCCTTGCTCAAGAATCTTGGTTGGGCGCGCCAAGCCATTGTTTCATTTTCCTATGCGCCATTGGATCTCATTACTTGGTTGGGACTGGTCACCGTGACCCTTGCCTTTATCGCCATCGTGGTCCAGGTGGTTTTGCGACTTTGCTATCCCGACCTCGCCCCGCGCGGCTTTACGACGTTGATCTGCTTGATCCTTTTCCTGGGTGGCATCCAGTTGCTGTGCCTCGGCATCATCGGTTCCTATCTCGCCCACATTTATGACGAAGTAAAACGGCGGCCCCCATTTATAGTGGACAGCATCATCAACGACCCGAGGAAGAGTTGGCAGACAGGACGGGGGGGTGAAGTTAACGTGGCCAAGGCGGATAAAGCTGAACCCGCCGCGTCGGACCGATGACTCCAAGACCATGAATTCAATCAAAGTTTCTGATTACATCGCCGAGTTTCTTCACGCCCAAGGTGTGACACAGGTGTATGAAGTTATCGGGGGAATGATCGCCCACATCGTGGACTCGATTCATACTCAAGGAAAGATTCGCCTGGTCAGTGTTCATCACGAACAAGCGGCTTCCTTTGCCGCGGACGCGGCCGGCAGGGCAAGCGGTATTCCCGGCGTGGCGATGGCGACCAGCGGCCCGGGCGCGACGAATTTGTTGACCGGTATCGCCGGTGCTTTCTTTGATTCATCACCGACTGTCTTTATTACGGGGCAGGTCGCACGTCCTGAACAGAAAGGCGAGCGGCAGGTTCGACAACTGGGATTTCAGGAAACGGATATTGTCACCATGGCAGCGCCGATCACCAAGGGAGCCTGGAAAGTCCGATCAGCTGAAGAAGTGCCGGGCCGGTTGGCCGAGGCGTTTCTTCTGGCACAAACGGGACGGCCCGGCCCCGTTCTGGTGGACATACCAATGGATGTGCAATGGGAGATGATTACCATTGAGCCGCCGAGTCGTATCAAACTGCCTGCCGCGGCCCCAGCCGAAGCGGGCGAGATTCAGAAAGTGCTGGATGAATTGGCGGCGGCACAGCGCCCTTTGATTCTTGCGGGCGGTGGAATCCGAGCGGCGCGGGCGATGGATTTGTTTCGTCAGTTCGTCGCGAAAGTGAGAGTGCCAGTGGTCAATTCCTTGCATGCAGTCGACGCCTTGCCATTTGAAGACCCAAGGCGCGTCGGCATGATAGGCAGCTATGGAAATCGTTGGGCCAATCTCGCTCTTGGACGTTCAGACCATCTACTCGTGCTTGGAAGCCGGCTCGACGTGCGGCAAACGGGAGCGCTGACCGGAGCATTCAAAGGTGACCGGACGATTGTTCATGTAGATTGCGATCCTTGCGAGATCAACAATCGAGTCAAAGGCTGCCGCGCCATTGAAGGCGATTTGCACCAGTTTTTGGCCGCAGCATTAGCCGCGTCGCGCCACCGGGAATCTCCAGATTATGCCGGTTGGCTAATAGAGCTGGCGCAATTGAAATTGAAATGGCCAGACACGAAGGAATTGCGCGATGTGACTGGCATCAACCCCAATGTTTTTATGCATCAGCTTTCAAAGCGCGCCGGCGCGGCTGCGGCATTTGTGGCTGACGTTGGACAGCATCAGATGTGGGCCGCACAGTCGTTGGAATTAGGTTCGCAACAAGTTTTTATGACTTCAGGGGGAATGGGTGCGATGGGATTCGCACTGCCGGCTGCGATTGGAACTGCACTGGCGTTTCCCGAGCGGCCGGTTGTCATGATAGCAGGTGATGGTGGCTTTCAATTGAATCTCCAGGAATTGCAAACCGTCATACGCAATCGATTGCCGTTAAAGTTGGTCGTCATAAACAATCACTGTCACGGGATGGTGCGGCAGTTTCAGGAAAATTATTTTTCAAACCGATATCAATCCACCTATTGGGGCTATTCAGCGCCCAATTTTGGGGAGATTGCGAAAGCGTATGGAATTGATTCCGAGACGGTCGCAGAACCGGAAAATGTCGGCCGGGCCCTTGATAAAATGTGGGAAGATTCTGCCGCCCCATTTTTGTTGCAGGTGATGGTTGATACGTTTGTGAATGTGTATCCCAAGGTTGCCTATGGGCAACCGCTTACCGAGATGGAGCCACTGGCCAAACCATTGGGAATGGAAGGAACTTGATGAGTGGCTGGCAAGGCCGGGATTCTTATCTTTGGTTAATGCTCCGAATCCAGATCGCAGCACTTTCTGGTTGGAATCCATGAAACGTGTAATCATTACAGGGGCCACTGGTTTTGTCGGCGCCAACCTGGCGCGGCGATTGTTGCGCGACGGACATGAAGTTCATTTATTCGTCCGGCCAAACCATCAGAACTGGCGCATCGCGGACGTGCGTCGTGATTTGAAGCTGTGGGAGTTGCACTTGCACCACGCTGACAGCGTCACCGAGGCAGTGGGCAAAATTCGTCCTGAATGGATTTTTCATCTTGCAGTGCATGGGGCGTATTCCTGGCAAACCAACCTGGAGCAGATGGTGCTAACCAACATTCAGGGGACGATGAACTTGGTGAATGCGTGTTTGGGAACAGGCTTCGAGGCCTTCGTAAACACGGGATCATCGTCGGAGTATGGATTCAAAGATCACGCGCCGGCCGAGAGCGACCCGCTCGAGCCCAACAGCCATTATGCGGTCACCAAAGCTGCGGCGACGATGTTTTGCCGCTACACCGCACAAAGCCGGCGCGTCCATCTGCCAACCTTGCGGCTGTACTCCGTCTTCGGCCCCTATGAGGACCCGGGACGGTTGTTGCCGGCGCTCATCCTGCGGGGTCTGAAGGGGGAACTGCCTCCTTTGGCGGATCCGAACGTGGCGCGGGATTTTGTCTATGTGGAGGATGTGGTCGAAGCCTGCCTTCTGGCGGCCAGGGTCCGCACCCGGGAATGGGGGGCCATTTACAACGTGGGAACGGGCGTGGCGACAACGCTCGGCGAAGTGGTGAATGTGGCGCGGCGCGTTATGAATATTGACGCGGAACCCGTTTGGAACACGATGCCCAATCGTTCCTGGGATACGAATGTCTGGGTGAGTGACAATCGGAAAATAGGCTCGGAGTTGCACTGGCAATATCGCAACAATTTCGAAGCGGGCTTTCGTTTGATGTTGGATTGGTTCCGCCAGGGGCCGCCCTCCGGCCATGCCGGCAAATCATCAGAGCCGGCAACTTTAAGTTCAGGGACGGAGTTTGAAGTTGCGGCCATACAACCCGGATTGCACAATCCCAAATGTTGAGAATCGCATTAACCGAGCGCACGAATTCTTGTTTATGAACCAGCCCCTTTCCGATCTTGCGACAAACTCCAGAATTTCGAGGCTGGCAACGGCAGCCTTCCTTGCCTTGGGGCTGCTGGTATGCGGAATTGCCATCAGCAACCAAAGTTTCTGGATTGATGAATGTGACACGGCCTACCGGGCCGCGTTGCCAACGCTGGCTGACTGGTGGCAATACATGCGCGCCACCGCAGATGCCACCTTGCAAGTCCCTCTTTACATGGTTTTCTCCTGGGGCTGGGAGAAGGTCTCCGGCCTCAATGAATGGGCATTGCGGGCTGGCAATGTGCCGTGGTTTCTGCTTGGTTTTATCGTAATGGTTCGCGCACTGGCCATCACACCGCTGCTTCAGCGGAGCATGGCACTCGTGGTATTGAGCTGTCCGTTCGTCTGGTACTATCTCAACGAGGCGCGCCCGTATGCCATGCAGATCGGCATAAGTCTTGTTGTCTTCGCCTCGCTGTTTCGCCTGGCATTGAATCAAGACGAACCCGCGCGGGAGCGGCTTTGGGTGGCCGGATTATGTGTGGGGTCTTTGCTCCTTTCCGCCAGCGGCATGTTGGCGATGTTGTGGGCTGGGGCCTATCTGGGCGCCGCCATGCTGAGTACGCCCAAAGGCCGTCTCCGGGAACTGGCAAGGTCTTATTGGCCGTGGTGGGTCAGCACCGGCCTGCTTCTTTTCACGGTGGGCTTGTTCTATCTGTGGACGTTGAGCATCGGCGCATGCACCGCCAGGTTAGGCGGTTCGGATCTCAGAAACGTACTGTTTATTGCATTCGAGCTGCTCGGCTTCAGCGGACTCGGACCGGGACGCAACGCCATCCGCGCAGGCCAGTTGGCCGCATTCCTGCCCTGGTTGTCCTGGCTGGCGATTTACGGCGGGGTGTTGCTGGTGGTGTTGGCAGCAGGCTGCCGAAGCATCGCAACTTCCACTTCGCGGCGCACACGGCTGTGCTGGGCTTTGGCCTTCGCGGTCGTTCTGGGATTCATACTGGGGTCGGGTCCGTTGGTCGGATGGCGGGTGCTTGGACGGCATTGCACACCGGTGTTGCCGCTGGTCTTGTTCGTGTTCGGCTCCGGCGTGGCTGCGCTCTTGAGACGACGAGACTGGGTGGGGCGGCTGGCAGTGGCGGCGTTCCTGGGTTTGAGCCTGGTTTCCTGCCTGTCTCTGCGATTCTGCGAACGCCATGCCAAGGACGATTATCGCACTGCCGCCGTAATGGCACGCGCCGCCCTGGCGCAGGGGAAAATAGTCTGGTGGAATGCGGACCCCCACGCTGCCACAATCTATCAACTGCCATTGGGAGAAAAGCCGGAGGACGCCGGCAAGGCGGTTTATGTGGCGGATCCGGGGAGGGGGTTTGACCGTGATTTGCCCAAACCGGATTTGGTGCTGACTTCCAAACCGGATTTATATGACCGGAATGGCGCCCTGGCAGATTATCTAAACCGTGCCGGCTTTCGCCCGACAGCAAGCGTCGCCGCATTCACGGCTTGGCGGGTGGCAGGGAAATGATTGACTCCTGTTCCCACCATTAACTCCGGCCTCTTAACATTCAGCGGAAAACGTGCAAGACAAAACCACTCCAACCATTCAAGCCATGCGCGTCAAATTTGCAAGGTGCGCAGCCGCGTGTGAACTTATGGAAAAAGGTTGCCGGCAGGCGATGCCGATTAGGTCTTCGTTGCCTCACGATTGAGGTTGCCCCGGTGAGTGGAGAAATATTTGAGTTTTCCCAATGTTTTTCATTAGTCACTTAGAGCAGGTTGAGCGTGCCGACGGCGTTTACGTCGAAATCATCGAATGGAATTTTTGCGGCCAGATCGTGGGACGGCTGCGCAGCCGTATGGATGATGGCGGAGGGTTTGAGGGTTTCGACGAGTTGGAGCACTCCGGTGCGATTGCGGATGTCCAGCTCGTGGTGCGTAAAGTGTGAGAGCGCCTTTTGGAGCCGCCGCTCGTTCCAGCGGGTGTTGCCCTGCGGGCCGAAGAAGATTTCGCGCTGGTTGTTGTCCACGCCATGCACAACAAAATCGCGCTCATGGAAATAAGCGCTGACTTCCGAGCCAATGAGTCCGGACGATCCGGTGACCAGACAGGTTTGCATCAATTTTCAGCGATGTGTGACAACCCGGGTTGCCAGTGTGTTGTTGCCGAAAGTGGATACCGGGTTGCCAGGCTTTTGCCAAGTTTTAACTCGCTGGTTCCAAGGGAAAAATATCTGATTGAAATTCCCAAAAAATCAAGACTCATACCAATTCCCAGTGGGATTCGGCATATTGGTAGGGCGGCGCTGCTGCGCCGCCGGGCCAGGTGGCCGCGCGGCAACGCGGCCCTACCGTCCGGGGAATGTGATGATCATCGCCGGGTAATGGTATCACAGCCGGTTCCACCAGACCGCCGTGGGCTTGGGCACGTCGAAGCGCACACGCCGTTCGGGACTTTGCAACGTGTAAATGGAATAGCTTGCCGGCTTCAACGAAAAGTGACCGGCGGCGAGGCGGCGCAGCCGGTGATGCGCGATCCAAACCGGCTTGAGCGTTCGCACCCAACCCGGCGTCATGGCCGCGGTTTCATTTTTTTCGCGAATCGCGTTCGGTTTCAGGTTCATGTTCTCCCCGGTGTCGGTAAACACGGAGATGAACGAATCGCAAACGGCCATCGGCACCCGGTTTTGCATCAAGGCGCGCACCCAGTGAAAATCGCCGAGGTCGCGCCAGCGCGGGTCGAAGAAGATGCCCCGCTCATGAATAACCTTGCGCCGAATGAAGATAGCTGCGGTCAGCGCCAAGAAACGGAACCAGAGGTGTTGTGGATGCGGCACCATGGAATGCCGATGACAAACGTAGCTGCCGTCACTGCCCACAACGATGGTGCCGGCGAGTGCTGCTTCAATGTGCGGATTTTGCTCGAAGAAATCCTGCATGACCTTGAGCGCTCCGGGCAGGTATTGCTCGTCGCAGTTGAGATACGCGAGGATGTCGCCGGTCGCACGGCGGTAACCGCGGTTGACGGCGTCATACATGCCGCCATCCTTTTCAATGAAGGCCTTCACGCGCCGATCCCGCGGCAGCCAGTCCTGCGTGCCGTCGTCCGAACAGGAATCCTGCACGATGTGTTCGAGTTCAACGCCCTGCTGGTCGGCCACGGAGGCGATGCAGAGTTTGAGCCACTGCGAATTGCGGAAGCTCGGCGTGATGATGGAGAATTTCATGCGGATTTATCCCCGCGCCGGCTAAAGATCCTTGCGGCGGATTTTGAGCTTGATGGCTCCCGGAATCGCCCGTTGACTGACCAGGACAAGGTAGCCGCCCCCGCCCGCGCCCGACAGTTTCCACCCAAAAGATTTTCCGGCGTATTGCTTGATGGCGGCCCGGACGTTGCGGTCCATCATTCTTGGAAACATGCTGATTTGCGCCTCGAATGAAGCGCGCACCTGTCGTCCAAATTCCTCCTCGTCCCGGGTTAAGATGGCCTGCCAGCAGCCATCCGCCGCAGCGGCGAGAGCGCGAACCCGCGCGGGCGTGACCCGGGTGTCCTGGCGAACCCGGAAATCGGACTTGCGCGGCCCCAGCGTGACCAGATGGAGGCGCTCTTCAATCCAGCGCAGGATTTCCTCGTCGTCCACCGAGGTTATCTTGTTGGGCCAGTATTCGCCGCGGTAGTCCAGGCGGTTCAATCCCGGATAAACGATGCCGATGGCATCCTGGGAGCCGGAAAATTCCCGGGTGCCGGGCGGATTCTCGTAGGAAAAAAGCATCCGGGCCGTTTTCTCCTGGTCCCCGCCGGGAAGATCCGTCTGCCACAATTCAATGGCCCGCCGCCGCGAACTGGAGGCCATGCCGCTGCGTTCGTTGAACTCCATCGTCGGCTCCACCGAAATGGTCAGCACCGGCCCGGCTCCGTGTCTGGATACAAACGCCTGGTCCAGCCAGCCGCCGGCAAGGTCGAGGCGATAAGGGATCCGGCATTCCTTTCTCAAACTGGTTGTGGATCGGGCGGGGAGATGCTCCCGCGGATTGCGCCGGAGGACGACATATTCAATGCCAAGGCGCCCGCACAGTTGCGCCTTGGCGGGCGTGTTGCCGTCCTCGTTCACCACGAAGAAGTCGGGTGAAACCCGCCGCAACTCCTTCAGAAAATCCATGATGCCCGAACCGCTGTTGATGTGGCACGCCTTCACGTGTTTCAACGCTTCGAGCAGGTATTTGCGTTCTTCCTGCGTGGTCACCGGGTAACGGCCTTTCAATTCCTTGAGGGTCCGATCGGAACCGATCCCCACATGCACCTCGCCCAAGCCCGCCGCTTCTTCGAGAAAACGGACGTGCCCGCTGTGCAGCATGTCGAAACAGCCGGTGACGAAAACTTTCTTTTTGGGCATAAAAGAATCTCCAAGTTCAGCCAGGGGAAAACCGGCCCAGTTGAAACCGTTTTCCCCGGCAACTCTTTATCGGACGCGACATGATAAATTCCCTTCACCTGCTGCAACCAGCAAATTGTTCCTGGTTCGCCACGGCCAGGGGCAACTCAATTTTTGTGTGTTTCTCATTAGCACCCGGCTTCAGCCGGGTGATCCTTGGAAATAAAGGGAATTCAGCCGTTTCAACGGCTTTCCGACAGCGGGATAACCCGTTAAAACGGGTCTGGCACTCTGGCCACCGCCCACACCCGGCTGAAGCCAGGTGCCAATGAAATGTTTATACACCATCGTTCAAAATATTGAGATACCCCACCATGTCGGCACCCCGGTCACATCCGGTTCCACCAGATTCCCGTGGGTTTGGGCACATCAAATCGCACGCGCCGTTCGGGACTTTGCAGCGTATAAAAGGAGTAGCTCGCGGATTTCAAGGAAAAATGACCGGCGGCCAGGCGGCGCAGGCGGTGATGGGTAATCCAGACTGGTTTTAATACCCGCACCCAACCCGGGGCCATGGCCAGAGTTTCCTTGGTTTCGCGGACGGCGCGGGGGCTGAGACACAGGTTGTCACCCGTGTCGGCAAAAACGGACAGGCAATTGTCCATTTCCATCATCGGCACCTTGTTTCTCAACAACGCCAGGGCCCAGTGAAAATCCCCAACCACCCGCCAACGCGGGTCGAAGAAGATGCCGCGCTCATGAGTGACCCGACGGCGGAAGAACACCGAACTGGTGAGTACGGAAAAACGGAACCACAGGTGTTGCGGATGCGGCACCATGGCATGCCGGTGGCAGAGGTATTTGCCATCGGTGTTGGTGACAATGGCGCCCGCCAGCGCGACTTCAATTTGCGGATGTTGCTCGAAGAAATCGTGCACCGCCTTGAGCGCGCCGGGCAGATATTGTTCGTCGCAATTGAGGTACGCGAGAATGTCACCTTGCGCGCGGCGATAACCGCGGTTAACGGCGTCATACATGCCGCCGTCTTTTTCGACGAACGCCTTGACGCGCGGGTCGCGCGGCAGCCAGTCCTGCGTGCCGTCGTCGGAGCAGGAATCCTGGACGATATGTTCGAATTCGACACCCTGTTGGTCCGCCACCGAGGCGATGCAGAGCTTCAGCCATTTTGAACTGCGGAAGCTGGGCGTGACGATGGAAAATTTCATCCGGTCATGGACTATTTTGGGAAGCGATCCAGCAAGTCCGGCCGGTTCTTCAACACGGCCAGGTAGTTGCTGCCCCAGAGCAGCTCGTGTTCGAAGGCATAGTCCCGGAAATCAACGTAGGTCGGAAAAATTTTGCCGAGCGTGTAGCCGTGACCCTCCAGCAGGGCGTAAAAGTCTTTCAGGAGAAACTTGCTGACCGTATTAAGCTTCTCGTATTCAAACTGGATCATGGAAATCCGTCCGCCGGCGAGCATCTTTTCGAATCCGCGTAGGACGAACGACTCCGCGCCTTCAACGTCAATCTTGAGCAGGTCGATCTTCTGGATGCCGTGTTCGGCGCAAAACGCGTCACCCGTGCGCAGTTGTCCCTTCAATTCAAAACCGCTGGTTTGGTTTTGAAACGGGTGGGCGATCAGGGAGGTTTCGCCCGGCTTGTCGGGATAATGGTAAAAGGTCGTTTCGCCCGCATGATCCGACAGGCCGCAGTTGAACGCCTGGATGGCCGCGCCACCATGGATGTTTTTTTCAAGCTCCTTGAAAGTGGGCGGCGACAGTTCAAACGCATAAATCCGCGCCGCGGGCAGGAGGCGATGCGCCAGCAGGGACCAATTCCCAAAATTAGCCCCCACATCGAAGATGGTTGCCAGCGGAGCGCCGGTCAGGGAGCGCAGCGCCATTTCTTCACCATTGCTCGCGAACTCTCCGCTACAGTTTTCGTAAGCCTTGAGCCACCAATAACTCAAACGGGCAATGCCTTTGAACAGCGGGTTCCGCCGATGGCGCGCAATCAGCGGACGGTTTCGGATCCACAGCCGTCTGGCAAAAGTGTCGTTGACCATTTTTGCAGCCATTGCCTTACATCCTTCCTTTCCAGATAAACGTGGGTTTGTCAACGCGCACTTCCCTCCGGTGTTCGGGCGAACGCAGCGTGTAGATTGAATAGCTGAACGGTTTTTGAAAATAGATGCCGCGCAACAACCGGCGCAGCCGGTGGTAAAATTTTATGGCCGGTGCGAGTTTTTGAACCAGCAACGGAGCTGATTCGAAAATCAACTGCGTTTCCAGGCGCGCATTCAGATTTAAGCTCATGTTGTCACCCGTCTCGACAAAGACGCTTGTGAACCGCCGTAGCACCGCCATCGGCACCCGTTGGTTCAGCGCCCGCAGCACCCAGTCCACGTCCCCGGAGGCGCGCCATTTTGCATCAAAGAACAGCGCGTATTTTTTCAGGACGCTCCGCCTAAAAAAAATGACGCAGGTCAGCACGCTGAGCGTGCAGACCCATGAATGATATTTGAGCGGGATCAACACTTTGCGATGGCAGATGTAATCGCCTTCGGCGTCAACCACAATGCTGTCCGCAATCACGATGTCCACACCGGGATGGGTGGCAAAGAATTCACCCACGTCGCGCAACGCGCCGGGCAGATATTGTTCGTCGCAGTTCAGGTAGGCGAGGATGTCGCCGGTCGCGCGGCGGTAACCGCGATTAATGGCGTCATACATCCCGCTGTCCTTTTCGATGAAGGCGCGGACGCGGCGGTCGTGCGGCAGCCAGTCCTGGGTGCCATCGTCCGAACAGGAATCCTGCACGATGTGCTCGAGTTCGACGCCTTGCTGGTCGGCCACGGAGGCGATGCAGAGTTTCAGCCAGCGCGAATTGCGGAAGCTTGGCGTGACAATGGAGAACTTCATGGCGGGGTTTTTAACACGTAATCAGTTTGCGGGCAAACGCCGTCGCAGTGGAAATTTCGTCCGCCGGACTTCAATTAGTCTGATGGTCCGCCGGTGACAGGGGGTACTTGCGTGCCATGAGCATCCAGCCAGCGGACGGTGTCTTGCTGGTTCGTAACTTCGCCGCGCAGGATGGCGAGAATCAAATTGTGCGTCAGGATGGTGTTGAATGGCTGCGAGTAAGTCATGGGCTCGTTTGCGCCGGGTGATTTAACGAGAAAGGGCACGCGCATGTCCCGTTTGTTGTCATACAAGTGTGATTCGCGCCAGGAATGGTCGGCGCTAAGAATGAGCCAGGTTTTGTCCCATTCACCCGCTGTTTCCATGGCGCGGCGAAAGGCACCCAGTTCGCGGTCGGCGAACACCAAATTGTTGAAGTAGCCGGTTACCTTGGACGTGCCCAAAACGCTGAATTTGCCATTGTTTGGCAGATAGACTCCCGGCCTGTGCGGCGGTGGCAAATGCAATAGAATTAGACCGTAAGTGGAATTGGTTACCACAGAAACCGATGTCTGCAAACTGTCGCGCAGCATATCAATAAAAAGTCGTCGAGTGTTGAACGCTCCACTCAACGCGCGAATTTGCCGCCATATATTTGCCTTAAATGTTTCAACCCTCGCAGGCTCGAAAAGAGGAAAAGAATACCATGCGCAAAAGTTTAATGAGCTGCCCAGCATCCGGTCATACGGAATATACCAGCCCACGAGCGCGGTATTGACGCCCAACTTGCGTGCTTCGGAAAACACCGAGGGCTGTCCGGTCCAGGTGGTGGTCGCGCCGGTGTCGGCAAAGGTGATGGAAAGATCGCAAGTGTCATCGTCGGAAACAGCCGAAATGCGCTGCCCGAGGATCAATGCCGGCATGGACATGATGGTTACGTCGGCTGGGGAAAGAGCGCTGGTCGCGAACAATGACTGCCCCTGCAAACGGTCAAATTCGGGCAGTTGCAAGCCGGCGGGTCGCTGATCGAAAACCACCCGATAATCCATTTCGTCAAAAATAATCCACACCACCCGCGGCTGGCCTTCATGAACCGGGCCGGCCGGCGGCAAGGACACGTTGTCACATTGTTGCAATTGAACCACCCCCAGGCAAACGAGCGCGATTTTGGCAAGCATGACAATGGCCAGCAGCGAAAAGATGCCCACAACGGTCGCCGCGATTTTGGCCACCAGCCGATGCTGCCAGACGATCAGCGCCAGCAACGCCAATCCACAAACCATCACTACCGGTTGCTTGAAAAACATGAACACTTCATAATCCGTGATTTTGGTGAGATGCACGCGAAGAAAATCCACCGGCAGCAACAAGGTGAACAGAAACACCAAATGAACCGCCAGATGCAACAATCGGTTGGAGAAACGCCGCAACACCTGCATGACCAGCCACGCCAGCAAGGCGAAACCGAACAGGTTGGCCATCAAAGCCAGAAGCATCGGAGTCGTGGCTGGCAATTTGTTGAAGAACCGGTCTTTGTCGGACATCAAATCAAAGCCCACCCTCATGAAACACAAGTTCGCCAGCGACAAGGCCACCAGCCCGTCCTTGATTTTTCGTTTTAGCGGCTGCGGCAACCGGATGGTGCCCTCGTCATGTTCCGCCGGAGGCGCGGTTTGCGTGGGCGCGCTCAATTTCCACCGCCTTTTCGTTTCAGGCAATACATCCGGCGCTGCGTGCCCGGCAACGCCAGTGACCGTACAATTTCAAAGTGCGGTGTGCAAGCCTGCTCGAAAACCGCCGCGTTCAGCGAAGCGTGCAGAGCCTCGCGCCCCCGCGTCAGGCGGCGGAACATTTCATCCTTGGGTTCAACAAACTCAATCACAAGTAACGAATTGGTTACTTCATAAGCCAGCCGCAGAATTTCTTCAAGCGGAATCCGCTCCGTCACCAGCAGATGGTGGATCAACGCCAGCATCAGCACGCCGTCGAACGCGCCCGTCGCGCGGTCAAGGAACGACGGACACTCGGCGTTTCGCCAGCCGAGCGCCGGGCTGGGGTGCGCCAGATTCACGACCAGCGGCAGAATGTCCAATTTTAGTTCGCGCGCGCGCCGCCAGATCGCGCCGGCGCACGCCGCATCCAGATCAACGGCCACCACTTCCGCGCCCGCCTGCGCCGCCAGCGCGCTGAAATGGCCGGTGTTCGCGCCGGCATCCAGCACGCGCGCCGGTTTGAACTCGCGCAAAGCCTCGCTCACAAATTTTTCCTTGGCCGCAAACGCCGGGTCGTCGTAGCTGTGCGTGGCCATGTAATCCGACCACACCGATTTTTTTTGCGCGACCGGCTTGAGCGAATCCAGCGTTCGTTCCAGGCGCTTGAAAAGCGATTCAAGGATGAAGCGCGCCTTTTCCGTGTTCGCCAGCAAATGCGGCTGGTAAATTTTTTGATCGTCCGGGTCGGCCCGGCGCGACAGCCAGGTTGGAATGGAGACGAGCGAGAGCGTTCGCGGCTTGATTTTCTCCAGCGGCCCGCAGAGGCGGTAAACATCCTCCGGCTCAAGTCCGTCCCGGCGCGTCGTGAAAATTTCCGCCAACGGCAAACCCCACCGGCGGTTGGCCAGCAGCGGCAGAAGAAACGTGCGGACAAATTGCGCGTGCGGTTTCCAAATCGGATCGCCGGGGTGGCGGCGTTCAAACGACAGCGCGTCAATGAAGACCGGTTCACTGCCGCGAAACAAAAGGTTGTGCGGGGTGGCGTCCTTCAACCCGAACCCGTCCACGAGCGCGGCTTGGGCGAGTTCGAGCGTCAAACGACCGGCAGCCCAAAGCATTTCGGGCGGCCATTCGTGCGGATAACTTGGAAAAGGAATCCGCTCGTGCTCAAAGACCGCGCCGATTGGCTGCGCGTGGAAAACCGGCGGCAACTCCGGCGATTCGCGCAGCGCGGCAGTTTCATCTTCGTTCAGGCGGCGGGTGGAGACAAATTGTTTCCGCGCGATGAACTGGCGCGCGCAATTGGTTTGCAGGAATTGTTCGAATTCAGAAATGGCATCCGTGGCAACGAAGCGCAGCACGCGACCATTGAAAGAACAACAACAACCCGCCGGATCGCGAAATGATGGCGCGGACGGTGGCATTACCGGACATCAGATTTGGATTTCATTGTTTCTTTGGCGGGAATTTCCGCAACGGTGTCCGAAGATTTCTGGCTGCGCCCGAACATTTTCCGAAACACACCCACGATCCACCGCCGTGTTTTTTTCAGGTAGAACAGCAAGCCGACAAAAGCCGCTATGATGGTTTGCCAGAGCAACGCGCCTAATCCAGGATCTATGTAGGCAATTATCATAATAATCAAAAAGCAAATTAGCCAAAAAAATTTTAAATAACGACTTCGACGCGGTCAACACCATTTATTTACATTAATTTGCTTCGCCGGTGTGTCATTTCTGGCGCGGAATTTCTGCGCGATGGGAATGCGCCGGCCCATGCCGAAGGCGCGCGGCGACACTTTCAGTCCGGGCGCGGCCTGGCGGCGTTTGTATTCGCTGAACGTGACCTTGTTGATCACGTCGTTGACCACCGCCGCGTCGAACCCCCGCCGGATGATTTCCTCCTTGCTCAAATTTTTCACGACGTAGGCGTCCAGAATTTGGTCCAGCATTTCGTAGGGCGGCAGTGAATCCTGATCCGTTTGGTTTGGCCGCAACTCCGCGCTCGGCGGTTTTATGATTGAAGCGGCGGGAATGATTTCGCGTTCGCGACCCGTTCGCGACGCCAGGTCGGAGTTGATCCAGCGCGCGATTTTGTAAATGTCCGTTTTGAAAAGGTCCGCGATCACCGCCAGCGCGCCGCACATGTCGCCGTAAAGCGTGCAATAGCCGACGGCCACCTCCGATTTGTTGCCGGTCGTCAGCACCAGCGCTCCAAATTTGTTCGACAGCGCCATTAACGTCACGCCGCGCAGCCGCGACTGGACGTTTTCCTCGGCCTCGTTCGGCTTGGTTCCGGCAAAAACTTTCGCCAGTTGCTTTTCCACCGATTGAAAAACGGGTTCAATCGGCAAAACCTCGTAGCGAATGCCGAGATTTTTTGCGAGCGCCTCGGCGTCGCTCAAACTGCCTTCACTCGAATAACGCGCGGGCATGGAAACGCCGAGCACCTTGTCCGCGCCGAGCGCCTCCGCCGCCAGCACGGCCACGAGCGCGGAGTCAATGCCGCCGGACAAACCGACAATCACCGATTTGAAACCGCATTTGTGAACGTAATCGCGAATGCCGAGCGACAACGCGGCGAACAGTTGTTGCTCGCGCGCCGGAAAATTGTAGCAGTCCCGCAAAGCGGGATCAGTTCGCTCTGACTTAATTTGAGCCGACTCACGTCGGCTGCTACTCGAATTTACTTCTAAATCCGCCACAAAAATTTCTTCTTCAAAACCTTTTCCGAGCGCGATCACTTCGCCGCGCGAATTGAGCGCGACACTATGACCGTCGAAAATCAATTCGTCGTTCGCACCGACGAGATTGACCTGGGCCAATGGCACGCGCTCGTCGCGCGCGACACGTTGAAGCATGGCGAGCCGGGTCTTTTCCTTGCCGTCGTGCCACGGCGACGCGGAAAGGTTAAGGATGATTTCCGCGCCCTGCCCGATGAGTTCCTTGATCGGGTCGCGGCGATAAAGCCGCTCCGGCCAGAAATCCTCGTCGTTCCAGATGTCCTC
>Ga0209540_10001440_pt1 | contig 18140 bp, 17 predicted proteins | sample BarGraIncu01121A_FD_184501 | JGI IMG/M metagenome (GOLD analysis project Ga0209540, IMG submission 184501) | Arctic peat soil microbial communities from Barrow, Alaska - Barrow Graham LP Incubations 011-21A (SPAdes) (version 2) | ecosystem: Environmental > Terrestrial > Soil > Wetlands > Peat... | reverse complement strand
GCCACAAGACGCCCAGCGCGCAAATGGCGGCGAACCACCAGCCAAAGTGAGCCAGTTGGGCGACGATGGTGCCGATGCCCATACTGAAGATCAGGTAGAAAAAAAGGGCGAAACCGACCAGCACCAAGACACTTTTTAGGGCATTTTGCAGGATATGGGACCCGCCGTTGCCGTTGGCCGCGTTTTTGAAAAAAGACGCTGCCATGGCTATGGCCTGCCCGCGGAAAAAAAATCTTCGGCCAGTTTCAGGGCGCGTTCATCGTCGACATCGATCCAGAACCGGTCGCCGCTGTCCAGCGCCAGGGCGTTCCGCTTTTCGGCCAGCACGCGCATGCCGCCCGACAGGGAGAAATCGCAGCGGTGCACACTCTCCTCCAGGGCTTCGAAAAGCGCCGGGGTACAGCGGAAAATTCCCGTGTCAAAGGCGTTGTAGGCCGGGATCTCCTTGCCGATATCGACGATATGGCCGGCGCGGACATTCACCTTGGTGACGTCGTCGAGATCGGCGTGGGGATGGTCCACGGTGCGGCGATCGACCGCCAGCATGACCTGGCCCGGGCCAAAGGGAGCGGCCAGCAGGGCATCCAGGATGCGTCCGTCAAAGAGATGGTCCGCCATCAGCAGGACGAATTCGCTTTTCAGCTCCGGCCGGGCCGCCAGGACCGAAAACCCGTTTTCCTTTTCCCAATCGGGATTGAAAATGACCGTGGCGGACAGTTTTCTTTTGTCGGCGACAGCACCGACAAAGCGCTTGATTTCTTCGGAGCGATGGCCGCTGACCACGACAAACTCATGGATACCGGCGGCAGCGGCGCCGGCCATGACCCTTTCGAGCAAAACCGTGCCGGCAATGGGTATCAGTGGCTTGAGCGGATATAAATGAGCCAGCCTGCTGCCCCGGCCGGCAGCGATGATCAGGCACCGCAAGGATCACTCCCGGGGTTTTCCGGTTATGAAATCCTCCACCATTTCCCTGGCCAGGTAATCGGGATACTGCCGGGGCGGGTGTTTCATAAAATAGGCCGACGGGGCGTAAAGTATCCCCGCCTGCTTGCGCTTCAGAGCCAGCTTGATGCAGCGGATGGCATCGATGCCCACTCCGGCCGAGTTGGGAGAATCTTCGACCGACAGCCGCAGTTCGATATTCATGGGCACATCCCCGAAGATCTTGCCTTCCATGCGTAGGAAGCAGACCTTGTTGTCCTGCAGCCAGGGGATATAATCACTGGGGCCTATGTGGATATTCTTGCTTGCCAGGGGCTGTCCCAATGCTGAGGTCACGGCGCTGGTCTTGGAAATGCGCTTGTCCTTCAGCCGCACCTGGTCGAGCATGTTCAAGAAATCGGTGTTGCCGCCGGTGTTCAGCTGGTAGGTCCTTTCAAGTTTCACGCCGCGGTCGGTGAACAGCTTGGCCAGCACGCGGTGGGTGATGGTGGCTCCCAGCTGCGACTTGATGTCGTCGCCGATGACGGGCAGGCCCCGCTCGGCGAATTTCGCCGCCCATTCGGGGGAGCTGGCGATGAACACCGGCATGTTGTTGACGTAGGCAACACCCGCGTCCAGCGCGCACTGGGCATAGAACTTGACCGCTTTTTCCGAACCCACGGGCAGGTAGTTCATCAGCACTTCGGCGCCGCTCTCCTTCAGGGCTTTCACCACGCTCTTGGCGTCCGCCTCTTTGGCGGCGGCCGGCTGGAAAGAACAGTCGGCGTCGTAATTTTTCATGTGGGCGGCCACGCCGTCCAAGATGCGCCCCATCTTGACTTTGACGCCGGTCTTGGGAACGTTCTTGCAGAATACCTTGGTGCAGTTGGGCTTGGCGAAAATGGCTTCGCTGACGTCACGGCCGATCTTGCGGCGGTCGATATCGAAAGCCGCAACCACCTGGATGTCCCCGGGAGTATAACCCCCCAGCTTCCAATGCATCAGGCCGATGGAGTCGGCCTGCTTTTTTTTGCTGTAATAAGCGATACCCTGGATCAAGGCACTGGAACAGTTTCCCAGTCCCACGATCGCGATCTTTATTTTGGTCATTTTTCCTCGCTGAATTGATAGACAAACCACCTGTGCATGGAGCATGAGAATAATACAACAAAAAATACGATCCTTTCTAGCACTTTTATTTTTATTTTCATTTTGTCAAAATAAATATCCGAATATTGACCATTTTCACTTAACCATTGTTTAACATATCACCTTTTTAAGTTTCTTTCAACATTTTACGTCGAAATAACTTAAATAACAGGCGGCTCTTGCATTTTTTTCCGTTTTAAGGCAAATTCCCTTCATGTCGGCAAATACAAAAAAATCTTTTTCCCCCAGCCTTTTTTTCAGGCGGCTCAGCCGCTTCAACTTCCGGCGCCGGCAGGAATGTTCGATTCTCCTGCGCTGGCTCAACGCCCGCCCGGGCGAGGCCATCCTCGACGTCGGCTGCGGCGATGGCTACTATGACGCGCTCATCTCCAGGACCGGGGCCCGGGTGCTGGGCATCGACATCCACACGCGCATGTTGCCCTTCGCGCAAAAATATTACAGCGACGAGCGGACCGAATTCGTCTTCATGAACGCGGAGGAAATGGACCTGCCGCCCCAAAGCTTCGACAAGGTGATGAGCCTGTGCGTGGTGGAACACTTCGACCACGATGAAATGGTGTTGCAACACATATCCCGCGTGCTCAAGCCGGGCGGCCGTTTCGTTTTCTCCGCCGACAGCCTGTCCAACCTTGGGATCACCGCCGAAGAAAAGGAGCGCCACCGGCGGCGCTACGCGGTGAACACTTTTTACGACAGGGAAATGATCAGCGAAAAACTGGCCCGGGCCGGGTTCGCGGTCGAAAAGATGCGCTATATTTTGCATACGCCTTTCGCCCTGGCCCTGGTCCGGGTTTCCTGGAAACTGGATGACCTGCCCGAGTGGCTGGGGATCATCCGCACACCGGGGTATTTGGGGCTGTGGGCCCTGCTGCAAATGGTCGCGCCTTTTTCCAGAAAAACCGCGGCCGCGGCGTCGGGAGGCCTGACCCTGCTGGTCCAGGCCCGGAAGATCTAGTAAAAAGAAGTCAAGTTAAAAGTAAAAAGTCAAAAGGTAAAGGGTAAAAGCAAAGAAATCGGCACACGCTTTGAAATGTCCGCGAAGGGCACTTTGTCAGGTTGGAATGAATAACATTCCTTGACAGCCGTCAATCTAGGGGGAAAGGCACTTCAATCTGACAGATTTTGACAAGGTTCAAAGTGTAAGTTTAGGCTACACTTCAACTTTTCAATTGAAAACCCCATATTTCAAAGGCTTTGCCAGACAACACTATCCCCTACCGCTATGTTTTCATTGTGGAAATTGAGAATCCAACAGGCATCCGTAGCTCAAAGGATAGAGCAGTTGACTTCTAATCAACAGGCTGCGTGTTCGACCGCGCCGGGCACGATTACAATAATGGTTTTTATTGCTTTTTTAGAAGCATCTCCGATGCCATACGCTTATTGTATCCAAGTCGGACATTGCGCATCGTTTTCAGTAACTTGAGTTATTAAGCGATCATTTAGACCTATGATGAACATCTTAAATTGGCGGTCCAGTAATCGGCAAAAAGCAATATATTGTCCATCCGGAGACCAAGCAGGGGAGTCATCTGAGTAACCACTTGTAAGCTTTTCTGGACCAGAGCCGTCAGAATTCATTATCCATATTTCTTCATTATTTCCTGTTGACGAACCCATTTTCACAAAAGCTATTTGTTCTCCATTAGGTGAGTAGATTGGGTTGAAAAAAATTTCTTCATTCCATGCTCCTTTGGCTATCAACAATGGCGTGACAGTTGTGCCAAGCAAATTTACTTTATAAAGCGAGCCTTGAGAATTTGAATCCTGCATGGATATGACAAGAGATTTACAATCAGGAGACCAGGCTGGACGAGATTGATTGCAAAATGCTTTATGGAAAAAACTAATTCCGTCTATTCTGATTTCATTCGTATACTCGCTACCATTGGACCAATATGCCAATCTCCCATTTGTCGACCATGCGGGATAGTTACAATGTGCATCTCCTGGATAAATATTCACTAAATTGCTTCCATCCGGTGAAATATTGAATAATTGCCAGCACATTTTATTAAGATCAAAATCTGAAAATGTGAGCGTACTGCCATCGTTTTTCCAAGACAAATTTGTGAATTGTACCCTCTCTGCTTTTTTTACTAAATTCACCTTTTTAGAATTCCCATCAATTATAAATAAATAGCCTATTGTATAAGTTGAGCCCGCTTCTGTTCGTGAATATGCGATCTTTCCGCTTATCAATTGCCATGGAATATTCGCTGACTCATTATCCGAATCTGGATTTGTTGGAGATATATTGCAGCTGGATGTCAAAAAGATGATTAACAAAAGCGACCATAGAAAAAATCTCCCCATATCACACCTCTCCCCAAAAACCTTCAAGTTGAATATAATCTAAAAACTTTGCTATCCGAAAGTCAATGAAAAACCGGGATAATAATATTTTTATATATAACCACGGAAACAATGCGCATTATTTCCGGAATTCGTTCGCAGCCAGCGTTCGTTCAATCGGGTTTCTCGTAATCCTTATTCAGGAAAAAGTAGTCACAAAACAGACACATTCGGCATTTTCTGGTTTTTTCCTCAATACTTAAATCCTTATAGGCAAATGGTTTCAAGGCATTTTATTGATTTCGCCCCTTAGAATGGCATTCAGAAGGTCAAGAACACTTTCTGATCTCAGGCTGGCGCCGTTCTCTTAACTTTTGCCTTTTTACATTTGCCCTTTGACTTTATTGCTCGCTAAATGAACAGCGAGAACTTGGACTCCGAGGCGTCGGCGATGAAGGAGGCCACGCCGCCGATCTGCACGCCGTCGATCAGGTCTTCCTTTTTGATCTCCATGACCTTCATGCTCATTTCGCAGGCGGTCAGGCGCACGCCGAGTTCCTGGGCCTGACGCAGCAGCTCGGGCAGGGTGGTAACCTTGCGGTTCTTCATCATCTTCTTGAACATCCAGCGCCCCATGCCGCCGAAGTTGAACTTGGATGGTCCCAGGCGGTCCATGCCGCCGCGGTTCATCACGCCCAGCATTTTGCCCATGAAGGTTTTTCCTGTCAAGTTGCCCTTCTGGATGGCCTTCAGCCCCCAGAAAGTGAAGAACATGGAGACCTGCATGTCAAAGGCGGCGGCGCCGGTAGCGATGATGAAGGCGCCCATGACCTTGTCCATGTCACCGCTCATGACGATAATACTGGCTTTTTCGACGGATTTTTCGTCGCTCATTCTATATCCTCCTCATTATTCTTGTCGACTTATTTTAAACCGGCAAACCACAGGGCGACCGGCCGGTAGATAACATGGGCGAACTTGCTGAACGGGAAGGTGACCAGCAGGTCGAAGACCACGACCAGGTGGAAGGCAAAGGTCCAGTAGGCAGCCATGGGCATATTAGTGAAACGGAAGAATAGCATGACGTACCCGCTCAGGACAGAGAGGGCCAGCAGCAGGAGAAAGGCCCAGTCGCTGGGGTGCGAATACTTGCCGACCGCGGTCTTGCCTTTCAGGCGCAGGTACAGATAATAGCCCAGGCCCAGCGAGCAGGCTACGCCGGAGACTGAGCCGATCGCCAGGGAGACCCAGCGGGGCAATGGCAGCCAATGGTAATCGATTCCGAGGATGATCAGCGTGGCGAGGAACATGCCCATGAAACCCCAGGAGACGGCCATGTGGGCCAGGCGCCGCAACAATCCGTCGGCGCACTCGCCGAAACGGTTCTGGACGACCGATTCGCTCAAAGCTTTCCAGGCGGAAACAACGCCGGCCTTTTTTGCCGACAGGGCAACGACGCCGGCTGGGGGGACCGCTCCGGTCCCGACGTCCCGGTCCCTTCGGACCGGGAGGCCGCTGCGCAGGTTGCGGTACAGGATCCAGATCTGGATGACGGCGGCAAAGACGATGAAGCCGACCAGCACCAGGCCGGCATCGTGGATGTGGGCGAGGGATATGAACGACAGGAAGTCCACCTTCTCTAAGTTCATCTTTGGATTCCAGGCCAGGAAGATCGCGAACAGGGCCGCGGCGCTGAGCAGGACCCAGGTGAAAACCGAGGCCAGGGACGAATAGATGGCGTCGGCGACCCGGCCCAGGGAATATTTCCGGGTGGCAAAGCGGCGCAGGGCCATCATCAGGGCGGCGGGCTCGGCCTGGCGCGGGCAGGTGTCGCTGCACTCGCCGCAGTAATAGCACAGCCAGGGCTCGGGCGCGGCGAGTATCCTTTTTTCCAGGCCCAGCAAGGCATAGCGGATCATACGCCGCGGGAAGGAGACGGCAGCGGCCGAGAGCGGGCAGACGGCCGAACAGATGCCGCAACTGTAGCAGGCTTCCAGGTCGAAGGCGCCGAGTTTCTTGATCTCGGCCAGGACTTTGTCATTCACCTTTTCCATGGTCACTTCCCCTCAACGAGCGCATAGCGGTAATAACCTTCGTCGTCGGCCTTTTCCGAAGCCTTGACCTTGTTGTAGCGCACGAAGCCCATCAGCCACCAGTTGACTTCGTAAGAGGAGAGAATCAGGGCCCGGGCGACCTCGGGCACGGTAAGCGGGCCTTTTTCACGCAGCAGGTCGAGGATCTTTGCCTGGGCGGTGAATTCCTGGCGGGCAGTCTCGCGCTTGCGGCCGCTGATGGCCATTTCTTCCGGGAACCGGGTCCGGCTGTTATCCTGCATAGGAAGCCTCCCGCGCCAGGACATCGATCATGGCTTCGATCTGTTCGTCGGTATAGCCCTTCAACTGGGTGGCATCCAGGGGGCAGACGGGCAGGCAAGCGCCGCAGCCCTTGCACAAAACATCGACCACAAGCGCCACCTCCTTGTCCCCATAGGGGATCTTTTCTATGGCCGAATACGGGCAGGCGGCCGCGCATTTTCCGCACCAGACACACGCCTCAGGCTTGACATAGGCCACGAAAGGCTGGAGGTCGACATAGCCCTTGACCAGCAGCGCCGCCGCCTTGGCCACCGCCGACAGTGAGGAAACCACGCTTTCGCCGGCGTTCTTCGGCCCCTGGCAGCTGCCGGCGATGTAGACCCCGTCGATCACGGTCTCCACCGGGCGCAGTTTGGGGTGTATCTCGTTGTAGAAACGGTCGGCGCCCAGCGGCAGTTTCAGTACCCGGGTCAGCTCGTCGTTGGGCCTGGCCGTCATGCCGGTGACCAGCACGACCAGGTCGACCGACACGCCGATCTCCTCACCGCCGGTCAGCAGGTCCTGGACCGTGACCAGCCAGGCATCGCCTTGCCTCTGGAGACGCGGCGGATGCTCCTCGTGGAAGCGCAGGAAGACCGACCCTGATTTTCCCGCATCCTCGTAAAGCGATTCGAGCTTGCCGTAGGTGCGCATGTCGCGGTAAAAATGATAGCTTTGGCTTTGCGGAAATTTCTTTTTGGCCAGCAGCGCCAGGTGGGTGGCGGTGCTGCAGCAGGTGCGCGAGCACCAGCGGTTGGCGTTCTCCATCTCCGCACCCTGGCGGCTGCCCACGCAATAGAGGAAGGCGATCCTCCTGGCCTCGCGGCCCTGATGGACCAGCCGTTCTCCGTCTTCCTGCAGTAGGCGTTCGAACGCGGAGAGGGTCACTACACCCGGCTCCCCGAAAGCGTATTCGCCCGGGCGCGGTTCGTACTCGGCGAAGCCGCTGGTCACCAGGATCGCCCCCACCTGGATGCGGACGGTTTCCTCAGCGCGCGCGGCCCCGGCCGGCGGGGGCTTGATCCGGATGGCCAGTTCGAATTCACCGATATGGCCGCTTTTTTCGGACAGTTCCGCATTCAGGAACAAAGTGATGTTGGCGCGTTTCTTCACCTCGGCCAGCAGGCCGGCGATCAGCTCCGCTCCATTTTCCCCGCTCGGGAACATCTCCCCCAGCCGGGCGACCATGCCGCCCACGCCGGGCTCCTTTTCGATCAGGAAGACCTCGACGCCCAGGTCGGCCAACTCCAAGGCCGCCCGCAGCCCGGCGACGCCGGCGCCGATGACCAGCACCTTTTTCACCGAGGTGACGCGGATCGGCTGCAGCGCCTCCTGGCGCATGGCCTTCTCGATGCCGGCGCCAACCAGGTTGGCCGCCTTGCAGGTGGCGCCGGCGTGGTCGTCGGAATGGGCCCAGGAGCACTGCTCGCGGATGTTGACCTGCACGTACTGGAAGGGGTTGAGCCCGGCCCGCTTGGCCATGTTGCGGAAGGTCGTCAGGTGCAGCTTGGGCGAACAGGAAGCCACGACCATGCCGTCGAGGCCCTGCGACTGGATGTCCTTGATCATGTCGTTCTGGGAGGCGTCCGAGCAGGTGAACATCGAGGTCCTGGCCACGGTGACGCCGTATTGCTCCTCCACCTGCTTGCGCACCGCCTCGACGTCGACATGGTCGGAGATGTTGCCGCCGCACTGGCAGATATAGACCCCGATCTTCCTCTTTTTTTCTTCCATCAGGGCTTCCTTTTTATTTTTTCGAGGTAGGCCGCCGTTTGCGCGGCGGCGGCGCCGGCGTGCAGGATGGAGTCGGGTATGTCCAGCGGCCCGGTAGCGGTGCCGGCGCTGAACACGCCGGGGATGGAAGTGCGGGCCGGGTCGACCTGGTTGCCGGGCTGGGCGACGAAGAGGTTCTCGTCGACGGCGAGCTCGGCGCCGCTGAAAAGCCGCCGGTACCCGTCCTGGGCCACGATGCCCGTCGCCAGGACGACCAGGTCGTGCTCGGCCTCGCGGACGGTGCCGTTGTCGTCGATGTCCTCGTAGCGCACCAGCAGGTTGCCGTTCTCCTTCTCGGTGATCCTGGCGATCTTGCCCTTGACGAAGCGCACGCCCATGGCCCGCGTCTGCTCGAAGAACTCGTCGTAGCCCTTGCCGAAGGCGCGGATGTCGATGTGGTAGATGGTGACGTCGGCCACCGGCAGCGCCCCGAGCAGGAGCTGGGCCTGCTTGAGCGAGTACATGCAGCAGACGCGCGAGCAGATGGGGTTGTTCACCGTGCGGTCGCGCGAGCCGGTGCAGAGGACGTAGGCGATGTTTGCCGGCGTCTTGCCGTCGCCGGGGCGCAGCACGTAGTTGTAGGGCCGCGTCGGGGCGACCAGGCGGTCCATCTGCATGGCGGTGATGACGTTGGGGAACTTGCCGAAGCCGAAATGGGCCATGAGCTCGGCCGGGAACAGGCGGAAGCCGGTGGCCACGACGACGGCGCCGACGCCGTACTCGTTCTCGATGGCGCGCTGGTCGAAGTCGATGGCGTCGGCCGGGCAGACGATCCGGCATTGCTGGCATTCGCTGCAGATGCCGCAGTTGAGGCAGTTGGCGGCCGAGGCCAGCGCTTCCGTCTCGCTGAACGGCAATTCCACCTCGGCGAAGTCCTTGATACGCTCGGCCGGATGACGCTCGCCTTTTTCCACGCTGCGGCCGGGATACTCGACCTGGCGGGCCAGCACTTCTTTCTTGTCGGCGACCGGGAGCTTGGGAGCAAATTCGACTCCAGCCATTGGTTCACCGCGCAACCAGCGGTCCATGTAAAAGGCCGCCTGCTTGCCCAGGCCGATAGCCTGAACGATCATGGCTGGCCCGGTGACGGCGTCGCCGGCAGCGAACAGCCAGGGATTCTCGGTTTGCAGCGTGCGCGGGTCGGCCCAGATGGTGCCGTCGCGGTTCAGGCGCATTTCATTTCTGAGGGCGGCCGCTTCGGCGCTCAGGCCGACGGCGACGATGGCCAGGTCGAAGTCAGCAGTCCGCTCCGAACCGGGGATCGGTATCGTACGGCGCCGGCCGTCGACATCCGCCTCGACCGGCTTCATGCGCACGCTGCGCACGCGCCACAGGCTCCCGCCCTCGCCCTCGAAGGCAACGGGATTGCTGAGAAAGGAGAGCTCCACGCCCTCGGCCTCGGCCGCAGCCACTTCTTCATGTGAGGCCGGCATCTCGGCGCGGGTGCGGCGGTACTGAATGACGACTTTCGCCGCTCCAAGGCGCAGCGCTGTCCTGGCGGCGTCGACTGCCACGTTGCCGCCGCCGACGACCACGACCCTCTTGCCACGCAGGTCAAGCTTCTGGCCGCAGAGGACCTCGGCCAGGAACTCGATGCCGCTACGCACGCCGGGCAGGTCTTCACCCACCACCATGAGCTTCCTGGGCTTGGGCGTGCCAATGGCAACGAGCACGGAGGCGAAGCCTTCTTGCTGCAGCCGCCCCAGCGACATGATGGGTGTCACGGTCTTGATCTCCACGCCCAGGGCGGTCACGTTGCGGATGTCGCGGTCGACCACGTCCTTGGGCAGGCGGTACTCGGGAAGGCTGGAGCGCAGCATGCCTCCCGCCTCTTTATCGGCCTCGAAGACGGTTACCGAATATCCTTTTTTGGCAAGAAAAAAAGCGGCGCTCAGCCCCGCCGGGCCGGAGCCGATGATCGCCACATTTTTGCCCATTTTCTTCTCCGCAGGGCCATATTCGGGCTCGGGGTGGCGGGCATAATACCAGTCGGCGACGAAGCGCTTCAGGTGGCGGATGTGCGGGGCGTTGCCGACCTCCTCGCGGGTGCATTCGGCCTGGCAGGGGGCATAACAGGCGCGGCCGAGGGTCCCGACCAGGGGCGCGTCCTCCAGGACCAGCTGGAAGGCCTTGGCGAACTCGCCCTGGCGGATGAGCGAGATGTAGCCGTTGGCCTTGATGCCGGCCGGGCAGGCGAAGGTGCAGGGCGAGGTGCCGGCGCGGTCCAGAATAGCCTTCTTGGGCACGGCCTGGGGAAAGGCGATATGGGCGACCCGCCGCGAGACCAGCCCCTCGTTGTACTCGTCAGGGACAGTCACCGTGCAGGCCTTTTCGCAGTCCTGGCAGCCGGTGCACTTGGCGAAATCGACGAAAGCCGGCTTCCTCATGACCCGCACCCGGAAGCCGCCGCCAGTGGTGGGCCGGATGTCCTTGACCTCGCTGAAGACGCGCAGATCAATGTTGGCGTGGCTGGCCGCCAACGCCATCTTGGGCGTCGAGATGCAGCTGGCGCAGTCCAACGTTGGGAAAACCTTGCTGAGCAGGATCATCTTGCCGCCGATGCTCGGCTCCTTTTCCACCAGCAGGACCTTGTAGTCCATGTCGCCGAGGCTGACGGCGGCCTCCATGCCGGCGATACCGGCGCCGATGACCAGGACGTCGTAGTCCATGTCAGGCCCCCCCGGCCGCGGGCCCCAGCTTGCGCAGCGCCTCGCTGAAACTGATCATGTGCTTCTGGAACGACTCGGCACAGACCGAACACACCGCCGCCATCTTGACGCGCGCCGGCTCCAGGGCCTTGTCCTTCAGCAGCCCCTGGGCGGCGGCCACGGTGGCGGCCGTCCTTTTCGTGCAATCCGGGACATAGGAGCAGTCGCCCCCGTCGGCGGCGATGAACACGCCGTCGAAGCCGTTCACCAGGGCGTGAAAGATCCAGCGCGGCTTGATGGCGCTCGAACAGGGGACGGTCACCACCAGGACCCGGGCCGGGTAGTGCATCTTGTTGCGGCCGGCCAGGTCGATGCCCGGGTCGGAGACGTTGTCGGTGGAAAACACCAGGATCCTGGGGCTGTATTCACTCATTGAAGATCCTCTCCATATTCATGATCAGTTCGGACAGCTTGGCGTCGGCGACCCGGTAGTGGATGAAATTGCCGCTGCGCCGCGCCTGCACCAGGCCTTCGCGGCGCATGCGCGTCAGGTGCTGGGAGATGACCGATTGCGAGGCGCCGCATTCGCGCCGCAGCTCGCTGACCGTGGCCTCGCCCTGGATCAGGCTGCACAGGATAAAAAGGCGCTGCGGATGGGCCAGGGTCTTCAGGATCGCGGCCACCCGCGCGCACCTTTTCTTGGCTTCCGCGGAATTTTTCATGGGCGGGTCCAGCGGTCAGGGCGGGCCCCCCACCCTACTTCGAGCGCTTGACGAACAGGCGCCAGAAGCCGGCGTCTTCCAGCACGCCCAGGAACTCGTACTGCATTTTTTTCGCCCACAGGGGGATATCGTTGTTCGTGCCTTCGTCGGAAGAGAGCACTTCCATGAGGCCGCCCACGGCCACGCCGGTGATCCCCTTCTTGGCTTCCAGCAGCGGCCCCGGGCAAGCCATGCCCCGCGCGTCCACGACCTTGTCGGCCTTGAGATTCTTCAGTTCGTCTTGGTTCATATCGCTACTCCTTGGGAGGAATCCGGACGGACCGGACCGTTCCCCGTTAAACATGCAAATATTATAATATTCTAATATTCCATGTCAATAGTTTTTAGAAAAAAATAACAAGCAGAATACATCTGCCTTCATTTTTTGCCCTTTGCCTTTTCGGAGAAAACAGAGAATTCAGAAAAATTCGTACGCTTAAATAATTGACAATTCCAAAACCATGAATTATAATTGGCATATGCTAATTTCAAAAAGGACATTTCACGCATGACGCGTCCCTGCAAGTGCCGGCGCATCTCCGGTCAGCCGCGCAGTTTCCTGTTCAAACCCTGCGGCGTTCCATTCCGTGAACTTCACGAAACTTGCCTGACCCTGGATGAACTGGAGGCGATCCGCCTTGCCGACCTGGAGGAACTCTATCAGGAGGAGGCCGCCTTGCGCATGGGCGTTTCGCGCCAGACGTTCGGCAACATCATCCGCTCGGCCCATGGCAAAATCGCCGATGCCCTGGTGAACGCCAAGTCGCTGAAGATCGCCGGCGGCGTGGTGCAACTCGAAGCGCAACGTTTTCGCTGCGGCCGCTGCCGCACCCACTGGGCAGCAAGCCCAATTCAGGAGAAAACTGTCACCTGCCCGAAGTGCCATGGCGGTGGCATTCCCGACGACACAGCGGAAGCTGAAGGTAAATCTTCACAAGCCAAGCCAAAAAAGGAGAAACAACCATGACTATATGCATTCCCACGACGACAAATGAAGGAAAAGCAGCCCCCGTGCACGATCACTTTGGCAGCGCCCCGTTCTTTACCCTTTGCGACATTGAGACGGGAAAGGTCGAGGTGATCGCCAACTCCGACCAGGGCCACGCCCATGGCATGTGCCAGCCGCTGAGCCTCTTCGCCGACCGGCATATCGACGTGGTCCTGTGCGGCGGCATGGGTGCGCGAGCGGTGCAGAAGCTCAACCAGGGCGGGACCCACGCTTACCGGGCGGTTCCCGGCACGGTCGCCGCCGTGCTGGAGCAGTTTGCGTCCAACCAGCTCGCCGAGATCACCGTGGACAACGCCTGTTCCCATCATCAGGGCTGCCACTGAGCAACAACTCTCCGATGAACCCCGGATCCATTATCCGATAAAAATGGCGAAGACGCCGGACATTGCTTCCATGCCGGTTCCTGAAACCCTGGCAGCGCTCCACGTGGACCCGGAGACGGGTCTCACCGACTCCGAGGTGGACGCCCGCCGGCGGGAGCACGGCTTCAACGAAGTTCCCGCACAAAAGAGGCACCCGGTCCGCATGTTTCTCGGCAAGTTCTGGGGACTATCCGCGTGGATGCTCGAGCTGATCATGGTCTTGTCAGCCCTACTGCGAAAATACTCGGACCTGGCCGTGGTGAGCGCGCTGCTGGTGGTCAATGCCGTGTTGAGTTTTACCCAGGAACACCGGGCCGCCGGCGTCGTCGAAACGCTGCGGCGACGGTTGCAGGTCAATGCCCGCGTCCGGCGCGAAGCGAACTGGCAGGTCATTCCCGCCCGCGACCTGGTCCCGGGCGACATCATCCGCTTGCGCCCGGGCGACATCATTCCAGCGGACATCAAGCTCCTGAGCGGAGCGCTGAGCGTTGACCAGTCGGTTCTCACCGGCGAGTCGCAGGATGCCGACAAGGCGCCCGGCGATGTCCTTTCGTCGGGGTCCGTCGCCCGCCGGGGCGAAGGCAACGGCGTGGTCATGCTGACCGGGGCCAAGACCTACTTCGGCCGCACCACCGAACTGGTGCAGCTAGCGCGGCCGAAACTGCACATCGAAGCGGTGGTGGCCAAGGTCGTCCGCTGGCTTTTTGTCATCGTGGGTGCACTGCTGGGCGTTGTGATCGTACTATCTCTTTTCCGCGGCGCGCCGCTCCTGGAGATGGTGCCGCTCATGCTCGTCCTGTTGATGAGCGCCGTACCGGTCGCCCTCCCGGTCATGTTCACGGTCAGCATGGCCGTCGGCTCGAAGCAGCTGGCCAAGCGCGGCGTGCTGGTCACGCGCCTCAGCGCCGCCGAGGATGCCGCGACCATGGACGTGCTCTGCGTGGACAAGACGGGCACGATCACGATGAACCAGCTGGCCGTGACCGGCGTGATCCCGCTGGAAAACGCGAAGGAAGCCGATGTGCTGTTTGCCGGCGCACTTGCCTCCCAGGAAGCCAACCAGGATCCGATCGACCTGGCCTTCTTGGCCGCGGCCAAGGAGCGTCACATCTTCGCTGGTTTGCCTGCGGTCACGCCGATTTCCTTCGCGCCCTTTGATGCGAAAACCCGGCGCACCGAAGCCGTGGTCGAACAGGACGGGCGGCGGCTGCGCGTGATGAAAGGCGCCGTGCGCACTGTCGCCCAAGCCTGCGGACTCCAGCCCCCGGCGATCGAGGCGTTGGAGGCGCGGGTCAGCGAATCGGCGCTCAAGGGCTATCGGACGCTGGCCGTGGCACGCGGTCCCGAGACAGGCGTTCCTTCCATGGTCGGCTTGGTGACGTTGGTTGACCCGCCCCGGCCCGACGCCAAGCCGCTCATCACTGCGCTTCGCGGCCTCGGGGTTTCAGTGAAGATGCTGACCGGTGACGCGCTGGCGGTGGCAATCGGGATCGCAAAAGGTGTCGGCTTGCCCAATATCCGGCGCGTAGCGGACCTGAAGATTGCTGGAACGCAGACCGGCAACGAGGCCATTGATCTTCTGGCGGGAGCCGATGGTTTCGCCGAGGTATATCCGGAGGACAAGTACATCGTGGTGCGGCACCTGCAGGCAGCGGGGCACGTGACCGGCATGACCGGCGACGGTGTCAACGATGCGCCCGCCCTGCGCCAGGCCGAAGTGGGCATCGCCGTCAGCACCGCGACCGATGTCGCCAAGGGCGCAGCCAGCGTCGTTTTGACCGAGCCGGGACTAACGAACATCGTGGCGTTGGTCGAACAGGGCCGGACCATCTACCAGCGCATCCTGACCTGGATCATCAACAAGATCAGCCGGACGATCCTGAAGGCGGCTTTCGTGGCCATCGCCTTCGTGGTGACCGGCAAGTTCGTGGTCTCGGCTTTTGCCATGCTGCTGCTGGTCTTCATGACCGACTTTGCCAAGATCGCCCTGTCCACCGATCACGTTCGACCGTCCAGGAAACCGGAGACGTGGAACATCGGGGGCTTCATCACCGTGTCCGTGGTGCTGGGTGTCGCCATGCTCGCCGAGGCGCTCTTTCTCTTGTGGATCGGCTGGTCGCGTTTCGGCCTGGCAACCAATGACAATGCCCTCTACACCTTCAGTTTCCTGACCCTGCTCTACTTAGCCGCATTCTCCATCGTGTCGGCGCGGGAACGCCGCTGGTTCTGGGCGACGATGCCCGGCAAAACCCTGATGGCGGCCCTGGCGACGGAAGTGCTGATCGGCACCCTCCTGACGTTCGTGGGTCTGCCGGGACTCAGGCCGTTGCCCTGGGGGCAGGCGCTTACGATATTCGCTTATGCGCTGGTTTCGTGCCTCGTGGTCAACGACGCGATAAAAGTCGCATTGATCAAACGGTGCGTCCCGGCGGCAGCAGCCTGACCCACATCGCCCAAGGGACCGGCGATTGCCTCAAGCACCAAAACCGTACTTTCGCCGTCAACCCCCGGAAGCGAAAATCCGTCGGTACAGGCGTTCGATATCCTTGTCCAGGCCCGGCTCGCTTTTCTGCAGGCTGCCGATGAGAAGCTCGCCGCCGCGATAAAAGGCTTCACGATCAAAAGGAGCGTCGGCAGCGGGCAGGTTCTCGCTCAGGCCGAGGCGCCGACGGACAAGATTTTCCAGGTACCTGGCCAGGCCTTCCTTCCACTCCTGCCAGGTCATGTATTCCCAGTCTCGGCTCGTCAGCTCCTTTTTCAGCCACGTCCGCCAGCGGTCGGCCTCCTGGGGCCTGTGGGCTGCCAAGGCCGCCTGCCACAGGCCGTAAACGCGCTTGACCTCGGCGTTGCCGTAAGGAAACGGATACTCCAACTCCCACATGAAATCCCGGCGCGCCATGGCTTCCTGGTTGATGGTCAATCCCTGCTTCAGCTTGCCGTCCACGGTCTCCCATTCGTAGCAATGCACGAACTCATGCAGGATAACCGCGTAGCCTTCCGGGACGGCGAAGATCTCCGGGGTCACCACGCAGGCCATGCGGTTGCCCCAGAAGCCAAGCGGTATGGCGGCCCTGATCCCGACCGGCATGGGCGGCTTGACCGGAGCCTGGGCGGCCTGGGCCCAGCTTTGTCCGTCCGCTCCCGGCTCGAATACGGTCAACTGCCCGTCCTCGATCAGGGCCACGGGGTAGGTTTTGGCAAACGCCGGATGCAGGTCGGCCACCTTTTCCCGGTAGGACGAGACCTTGGCCAGCTCGGCCTGGTGGCGCTGGGCCGTCAGCCCCGCGGTAGGAGGCTCCTGGGCAGACAAGAAAATACCCATCAATAAGACAAAAATTAAAATACTCCGTTTCATGCAAACCTCCATCCGCATTTTTTTGAAATAGGCGCGAAATTCAGGGTCAATTATATATTCCCTTGCAATTATTTGCCAATAATAAAATAAAGCTCATAAGGAAGAACTCGGTATACGGCATACGGTTGACGGTTTACGGGAAGAAAGAAAAAGCCAAAAGAATTCGATCTTCAATGTTCCGATTTTTTTCTTGACCGTCTACCATACACCATTTGCCGTAAACCGATCTTTTGGTCTATTGGCGGACCGCGCTCCAGGTGCCGGTGGCACTGCCGTTGGCCCAGGTACCGTTCATGCTGAAAAGCACGCCGGTGAGCTTAAAACTTTCCCAGTTGCCATAGTTGATATTGATCATGTTGCTGGCGGCATCCCAGGCACCGCTGTAGCCGCGGCTGTCGCTGAACGTGCCGCCAAGAATATTGCTGCCGGAAAAAGTGATCGTGGGCGTGCTGTTGGTGGTGGAGTCCGAGTCATTGGTCAAGGTCACGGTCCAGGCAGCGCGGATATCGATCAGCCGCGCCAGCAACGTGATGTCCTTGTACATGGTTACGGTTCCCGCTGCCGCCGCCTGGACGCCATCGTATATCACTTCGACCGTATGCAGGGGGTTCACCGGGGTGTATTTGTACTCGACTTCTGCCAGATCTGTAAGGACCTGCGTACCGCCAACCGGGGTACCGGCCACACCTTCATCAATCGTAACCTTCAACTCATATTCGGGCTTCCCGAAAAAATTACAGCTTGCCAGGGGCAGGATCAGGGCAAAAACCATGGCCACGGCTTTCAGAACGGCGGTCGCAGACATTTTTTTCATTTTCATGCGCTGGTTACCTCTTTTTCCAAGTAAATTCTATTATAATATAAAACCTCGTTAAAGCCAAATCTTGCAATCGAACCCAATGGTATTTCGTGATGCGTGAACGCGCTCAGCGATCATTCGTAATGCGTAATGAGAAAGAAAAGAACTCTTACAATATCGAACTATTGCTGTTTCTCATCACGCATAATGCATAACGTTATTATTCTTCAACTTCAAACCTCGAACGTTGAACAGCGAACCTCATTTATCTTTAACCGTCTGCCGTCAACCGTACCCCTTACACCGAGCTTGTCCCCCATCTGCCCAGCGCCTGTGAATCTTAAATCCCTCAACATCTTACAGTGTAAATCGCCTATAATCATATGTTTTTTAAGTACCGCTCGTATTTGACACTCCCAAATTGACATGTTACAATGAAACAGGGTATTCTGCCGAAATAAAGCAATGAAAAAACTGGAAGTGAACCATATCAGAAAAAGCTTCCGTCAAAGGACGGTAGTGGACGGCGTGAGCCTGAGCGTCGGGGCCGGGGAGATCGTCGGCCTGCTCGGGCCCAACGGCGCCGGCAAGACCACCACCTTCCTGATGATCCTGGGCCTGCACCGCCCGGACAGCGGCGAAATACTGCTCAATGGGCGCGATATCACCCGTTTCCCGGTGTACAGCCGC
>Ga0209540_10001438_pt1 | contig 18141 bp, 17 predicted proteins | sample BarGraIncu01121A_FD_184501 | JGI IMG/M metagenome (GOLD analysis project Ga0209540, IMG submission 184501) | Arctic peat soil microbial communities from Barrow, Alaska - Barrow Graham LP Incubations 011-21A (SPAdes) (version 2) | ecosystem: Environmental > Terrestrial > Soil > Wetlands > Peat... | reverse complement strand
TGCAGTACGCCCTGAGTTCGGGCCTGCCTGTCGCATCGGTCAAGGCTCCCGACGGACAGTTCGTCGTCCCGAACGTGGACAGCGTCGCCAAGGCGGCCAGCGACCTGTCGTTCCCGATCACCGAGACAACCAGCATCCTGGACTCGAAGGTCGCCGGCGCTTACCCGATCTCGAGCACCACGTACATCCTCATCTACACGGATCAGACGGACCAGGCCAAGGCACAGACCCTCGTCGACTTCTGGACCTGGGCGCTCACCAAGGGCCAGGCCGAGCTGGGCACGTTGAACTACGCGCCGCTGCCTGATAGCGTCGCCAAGGCGTCCATCGCCGAGCTTGCAAAGATCACGGTCAACGGGACCGCCGTCACCCCGTCCGCGTCAGTCAAGTAATTCCGAGGGAGTCCCTTGCCCGAAGCACCACGGTCACCTCGCACGGAGCACGATGCGGAGACGCCGGTTCGCCGGCGTCTCCGCATCGGTGATTCCGTTCTCAGCGGCACGACCGTGCTGATCTCGGTCGGCCTGGTCGCGCTGCTCGCCGGCCTGCTGTGGGTTCTCGAGCAGGGCGCCGCTCCGGCTCTCATGAAGTACGGGCTGAACTTCTTCACGTCCCGGCAGTGGGATCCCGTCAACGATCGGTTCGGCGCCCTGCCGTACATCTATGGCACGGTCGTCACGTCGACCCTCGCGATCCTCTTCGCGCTGCCGATCTCCGTGGGGCTGGCCCTGCTTCTGAACGAGGTCCGCTCCAAGTGGCTGCGCAATCCGCTGACGGTGCTCGTCGACCTGCTCGCCGCGATCCCGAGCGTCGTCTACGGTCTGTGGGGTCTGTTCGTGCTGGCGCCCTTCCTGAACAAGTACCTGGCCCCGGCCCTGGCGGCGACGCTCGGCAAGCTGCCTGTCCTCAGCGTGCTCTTCGTGCCGACGCCCGCTGTCGGCAACATGTTCAATGCAGGCATCATCCTGGCGATCATGATCATCCCGATCATCACCGCGGTGACGCGTGAGGTCATCGCGACGGTGCCGCACGACCTCCGCGAGGCCGCGATGGCGCTCGGCGCGACCCGCTACGAAGCGATACGGATGGCCGTGCTGCCCCACGCGCGCAGCGGCATCGTCGGCGCCACGATGCTGGGCCTGGGCCGCGCGCTGGGCGAGACGATCGCGGTCTCGATGCTGATCGGCAACGGTCTCGGCATCTCGGCCTCGCTGCTGGCGCCCGGCTACACGATCCCGGCGATCATCGCTAACGAGTTCCGCGAGGCGACCTCGACCGGCATGCAGCACTCGGCGCTCCTCGCGCTCGCCCTCGTGCTCGTCGCCATCGCGCTGTTCCTGGCCGCCGCCTCGCGGCTGTTCGTGCGTCGTTCGGAGAGGATGGGCTCGTGAGCGAACTCCGTCCTCCCGCAAGGCTGAAATCCGCCGCTTTCCGCAAAGCCAAGAGCGCCGCGTTCACCGGTCTGCTGTGGCTGACCGGCGTCGTCGCGATGGTGCCCCTGGTCCTGATCATCGGTTACGTCCTGATCAAGGGCACCCCCGTCATGAGCGGCGCGTTCTTCACGCAGACGGCGCCCCCTCCCGGGATGCCGGGCGGCGGCATGGCGCAGGCGTTCATGGGCACCGGACTGATCGTGGGTATCGGGACCGCCGTCTCCGTTCCTCTCGGAGTGCTGACGGCCGTCTACCTCTCGGAGTACGGGCGCGGCAGACTCGCCACCGCGGTGCGTTTCGTGGCCGAGATCCTGCTGTCCACACCGTCCATCGTCGCGGGTGCCTTCATATGGGCGGTCGTCGTGACCACGATGCGCTCCTTCTCCGCGATAGCCGGCTCCATCGCGCTCGCGGTGCTCATGTGGCCGATCATCACGCGGGCCACCGAGGAGACCCTTCGGCTGGTCCCCAACGACCTGCGCGAGGCGGCACTGGCGCTCGGGGTGCCGCGCTGGAAGATGGTCCTGCGCATCGTCATCCCGACAGCGGGCTCCGGGATCATGACAGCGGTCATGCTCGCCGTTGCGCGTGGGTTCGGCGAGACCGCGCCGATCCTGCTCACCTCTCTCGGCAACGACTTCATCAACACGAACCCTCTGCAGCCCACGGACGCGGTGCCGCTGCGCATCTACAACTACGCACAGAGCGCGTTCACGCAGTGGCAGTCGCTGGCGTGGGGTGGCGCAGTCACCCTCCTCGCAGCCGTGCTGGTCCTGTCGATCGGTGCTCGCATGCTGTCGGACCGCCAGCAACGGAGGCTCGGATAATGAGTGATGGTCTCGATATCGTCGGACTGAGCGCGTGGTACGGAACGGACCGCGTGCTCGCCGATGTCCAGATGGAGATACGACCCGGCCAGGTGACGGCCATCATCGGCCCGTCCGGCTGCGGCAAATCGACGCTGCTGCGATGCCTGAACCGCATGCACGAGGAGCTGCCGAACGCGCGCGCGACCGGCAGCGTGATGTTCGGCGACTGGGACCTCTACGCTCCCGATTCCGACCCGACCGACGTGCGTCTGCACATCGGCATGGTCTTCCAGCGTCCCAACCCGTTCCCGACCATGACCGTGTTCGAGAACGTGGTCGCCGGGCTCAAGCTCCGGGGCCACTACGATCGCGTCAACCTCAAGGAGCGCGCCGAGCAGGCGATGCGCCAGGCCGGTGTATGGGACGAGCTGAAGGACCGGCTCAACAAGCCGGGCGGCCGACTGTCGGGCGGCCAGCAACAGCGGCTCTGCATCGCGCGCGCACTGGCGGTCGAGCCTCAGGTGCTGCTGATGGACGAGCCCGCCTCGGCGCTCGACCCCATCTCCACCCAGCTGGTCGAGGACACGATCGTCCAGCTCAAGAACGAGGTCACGATCGTCATCGTCACGCACAACATGCAGCAGGCCGCGAGGATCTCGGACCGGACCGCGTTCATGCTCAGAGAGTCGGCGGAGAGACCCGCGGCCCTCATCGAGATCGATGACACGCGACAGATGTTCACGAAGCCGATCGACAAGCGCACAGAGGCGTACATCACGGGCAGGTTCGGCTAGGAGGGGCGGGTAGCCTCCCGCCCGTGTGACCATGCTCGGGACTCCCGAAGAGGGCGGCAGAAGCCATCCTCTTCGGTGTTGCGGAGGTGCAACAAGGGGGTAACCCCGGTTTCACCAACGAGGGTGCGCACCTGCCTACACTGACCCCATCATGGACACGAAACCTGACACACGCACGCCGACGGTCGCCTTCCTCTCGGGGGAGGCGCGCCCGTACAGCCGCAAGCGCTTCGAGGCGGAGGCTCCCGATCTGGGCCTCCGCGTCTCCTGGCTCGACCCTCAGCACTTCGACCTGCTGATCGACTCCGAGGCGCCGCGCACGCTCTATCGGGCCCGGCCGTTCCTGATGCCCGCGGCGTTCGTCGCCCGGACCGGCAGCGACACCACCCACTTCGCACGCGCCATCGTGCGCCAGATGCAGTCCACGCAGGGCGTCGCGGTGATCAACTCGGACGAAGCCATCATGTGCGCGCGCGACAAGCTCCTGGCGCACCAGGTCCTCGCCGAGGCAGGCATCCCATTCCCGCGCACGGTGCTCGCCCGGCAGCCATCCGACGTGTCGAAGATGGTCAAGCTGGTCGGCGGGCCGCCGGTGATCCTGAAGCTGTTGTCGGGCACCCACGGCAAGGGCGTCATGCTCGGACGGGATCTCGACGAGATCCAGGCATCCCTCGATACCGTCTGGGCGCTGAACCAGACGCTGCTCATCCAGGAGTACGTGCGCGAGTGTGCCGGCGCCGACATCCGCGTCCTCGTGGTCGGCGGCCGGTGCCTCGGAGCGATGCTGCGCACCGCTAAGCTCGGGCAGTTCCGCGCGAACGTACACCAGGGGGCCGCCGTCTCGGCGTATCCGCTGAACGACGAGCTCGAGTGGCTGTCACTGCGCGCGGCGGAGGTCGTGGGCCTCGAGATCGCGGGCGTGGACCTCGTCCAGGGCGCGGACGGCTACCGGGTCATCGAGGTCAACTCGGCCCCCGGGTTCGAGGGATTCGAGAAGGCGACCGGTCGCAACGTCGCCGCGGAGATGCTGCGCTACGTGAAGTTCCGCATCTCGTAGCCCGGCCAGCGGAGGCGTCTACAGCTGCGCGTCGCGCCAAGCGGTCGGCACGGGGGAGACGTTCGCCGTCCCACCCATCGAACCGATCATGCAACGGGTACGTCCCGCGAGGACGTCGGCCGGCACCGCGATCCACACCGTGTCTCCGTCGACCTCCGCGCGGACGCCGGTGGGTGTGATGCTGTCGGCGGCCACGGCGAGCACCGACGTGGCGCTCCCGCGGACCGCGACGTCGAGCCGGGAGGGCGCCCGCCCGCCGAAGAGGCGGAGGTCGATACGGAACGTCGACCCGGTCGCGATCCGTGTCGCGCAACGCAGGCCGATCCAGAGTGTCTTGGGCCCGCGCGCCATGAGCATCGCGGTCACGCGGGGTCGCGTCGAGAGGGGCGAGGGCGCAACGACCGGCGGCGGCGTCACCGCGACCGTCGTTGCCTGGCCGGCGGCAGGCCTCGCGTCGGCTCCGAGCGAGACGATCTTGGGCACGCTCCGGCTCGCGAACAGCTCGTTCGCCCGAACGAGCGTGCGCATGTACAACCCCATGTCGGCGATCTCCGACTGGCTCGCATACTCGCCGGCGGCGGCCGCTTTCGTCTTCACGTCGCTCGCGTCGAGCTGAAGGGCGAACCAGGCGGTGTCGGAGGAGACCAGTTGCGGTGGGGGGTTGAGGGCCGTCGAGGGGAGGTTGCCCCACGGATAGGGGTAGTGGCGGAAGTGAACGACGTAGCTCAGCCGACGTCCGGCGAATCCGACATCGTCCATCGCGTAGGACGCGAATGCGGCGACCGTTGCGTGGTCGGGATGTGTCTCGTAGACGTCGGAGCTGATGATCGTGTCGGGATCGAACCCCTTGATCACGGACTCCAGATCGGTCGCGATGTTCTGCCCGCACTGCGCCACGCCCGGGCTGAAGGCCCAGGAATACGGCACGGCCTCGATGCCGGCGCGTCCCGTCACCGGTTTGGAGCTGTCCCAGTTGCGGTCCCACATCGACGAGGTGACCCCGTCGGTGTAGCCGAGCGAGATCACGTCGTCGGCAGGGAGGCCCAGGCGTGCTGCCGCAGCGAGGCTCTCATGATGCCGGACCTCGCCGAGCTTGAGGTACGCAGACTTGTCGGCCGTGCCTCCGCCGACGTGTTCGGCAGCGGCACGGTAGGAATCGCCGGCCGTGACGATGACGACCTTGACCTGTGCCCCCTCTGCGACCAGGTGGTGGATCGTGCCGCCGGTCGCAAGCGTCTCGTCGTCGGGGTGCGGCGCGATCACGAGGACACGGCGGCCGAGGTCTCCTGCGCGCATCGGGGTCGCGGTGCTCACGGCGGTCGCGCGTATGGCCGCGACCGCGGCCCAGGACACGGCCATGGCGACGACCACGAGGGTGGCGATCACGAGGATGTTGAGCGGTGTTCCGCGCCTGATCATGGTCGCGAGTCTCCAAGCCGGCCTGCGGACGAGTTCCGCGATTATAACCTCCGACGGATGGCCCTCGCGGGCACGTCCGGAAAAGGTACGAGCCGCCTGGGGGGAGGCGGCTCGTGTACTTCAAGAGCGGGCAAGCTCCGTCGAAGTTCGAGGGGGGGAGACGGAGCGCCCAGGCCCTCGACTTCAGTGCTAGCAAGAGCAGTGCCAACGCCGCGCGAGATGCTGGCGTAAGGTGTGCTCTATGAGGCTGGAGGGCGTGTCGTGCCCCTGCCGGAGCCACGCGCTTTCGCGCCGCTTCGATCACCTGAGACCCACTCGAGAGGACCTGCCGATGCTAGTGTCGATGAGACTGCGCGTGGGCGCCGCCGCGCTCCTGACCGTGGCCGCCCTCGCCGCCGTCGCGTGCTCCGCCCCTGCGGCTCCGCCCGCATCGGGCACCGCGCCTGCCGTCACGAACCCCGCCCCTGCGCCGCAAGCTCCGTCCGCGTCCCAGGTCCCCGCGGGCGCGTCCGAAGGGACCGCCAAGGTCGAGGGTGGCGTGCAGCGGATCTCCGTCGACCTGACGAAGGGCTACTACGATCCCTCGGTCATCCACGCGACGGCAGGCGTGCCCCTTGAGATCTTGTTCGGCCAGGGCAGCGGGTGCCTCGGGAGTGTGCTGGTCCCCGACTTCTCGGTCAACCAGGACCTCACCAACGGAGGCGCGGTCGTGAAACTCCCCGCCCTGAAGGCCGGGGAGTACAGCTTCAGCTGCGGGATGCGGATGGTGTACGGGAAGATCGTGGTCCAGTAGGTCGGGGTGTTGGCTGATTCGCTACCGGCCGGGAGTGTTCGGCACCCAGACCATCTCGTCGGATCGCAGGCGGTTCGCCTCCATCTCGACGCGATTCGAACGTACGCGACGCCGCCCACGGGAGTGAGCGGCGTCGAAGTGAACACGTCAGCCGGCGAGACGGGTCCCATCTCCGGTGTGGTCCGTGTTGTAGCCGCCGAGATGGCGCACCTCCGAGCGGAACGCGCGGCTGTCCAACCGCGTGCGCAGCCGGGCGAACGGTTCGTCCTCGGCGCGCTCGGCCGCGAACACGAGGTCGTAGCGCTCCATGAACAGAGGCGTGAACTCCAGGCCGAACAGCTCGGCTGCAGCGCGCACCCCCAGCCCGGCGTCGGCCTGACCCGACGAGACCGCAAGGGCGACGTCGCTGTGCGTCCGGAACTCGACGTCGTACCCGTCGATCGTCTCGGTCGGGATCTTGAGAGCGCGCAGCCGTGCGTCGAGCCACACGCGGGTGCCCGACCCGGGATTGCGGTTCGCGAAGCGCACGTCCCCGCTGGCGAGGTCCGTGATCTCACGGACACGCTTGTGCGAACCGGGAGCGGTCATGAGCCCCTGCTCGCGGTGGGCGAGCGTGACCATGTCGACGGCCCGGTCCGGGAACAGGTGCCGCAGATAGGGCGCGTTGTAGTCGTCCGCCTCGACATCGAACAGGTGGCACCCGGCGATGTCGGCCAACCCCTGTCGCAGCGCGACGAGCCCATCGAGGCTCCCGATCGCCGACGAGACGATCTCGAAGCCGCCGGGGCCCGAGTTCAGCTCACCGGTGAGCAGCCGCAGCGCGAAGTCGTCGCTGCCGAGCACCATGACCGTGCTTCGGTCTCCGGTCGACGGGGCGATGAGCATGTGGATCGTGAAGGCGCCCGAGGTCGCGCGGTAGAACTTCTCGGTGTAGTTGCGCGTCGTAACTTCGCCGGCGGGCTCGATGAGACCCACGGCTTCGAGGCGCTTCAGGTGGTAGCGCACCCATGCGGGGTGTTTGTCGAACTCGCGTCCCAGCCGGGAGATGGTGGTGGGTCCGCACAGGAGCCGTCGCATCAGGGCGAGACGATGCTCGTCGGAGAGTGCAGCGAGCTGGTCGGGCCGGTCGATTGTTCCGAGTGCCTGCATGGATTCACCCTGAGTCTGCGCTTAGCGTACTCAGGCAAGTGTAGAAGCGCTGCGCGCCACGTCAAGCACGCAGAACGGCGGGACCGGGAACGGGGGCGCGGCGGCGGTCGCCGCCGCGCCGGCTGCTACATCGTGCCGAGGATGACGTTCGAGGACTTGATGATCGCGTAGACCTCGGATCCCACCTTCAGGTCCATGTCCTTGCAGGCGTCCATGGTGATCATCGACGAGATGACCTGGCCGCCGATGTCGACCTTCACGACACAGTTCACGGTGCCGGACTCGACCTCGGTGACGGTGCCCTTGAGCATGTTCCTGGCTGACAGCTTCATATCGTCGCTCCCTTGACGGGCCTGGGTACGCGTTCGCGCACAACAGGGTCTATACCCGCTCCGTGCCCGAGCCGCGCGGTGTAGCGGTCGACCGCGACGAGGTGTTCGAGCACATCGCCTACCACCGCGACCAGATGGACCTGATGTCCGAGCGGCTGCACGAGATGATCGCCGAGCCGCTGACGACGGAGCAGGCGATCGCGGCGATGTCGCTACTCGCCGGGCTCTCGGACAACTCCGCGCAGTACTGGCTGGCCGTCACGACGGTCAAGGGATACCGCTCCGACCTCCTGCGGCAGGGCCGTGCCGAGTTCTTCGTGCGCGAGCATGCCTGCTGGTGGCACGCGCCGTAGTCTGCGGCCATGCGCCGGTACGACGCCCGTAAGGGCGCGGTCAGGGTCGTCGCGCACACTCGGATGCGCAAGTCCGCGAGCCGTGTTCTCCTGGCGCGATACCTCCGCCCCCGACGGCTTCGGAACCGTCACAGCGGGTCGCCGCGCACGGGGGAGGAGGTGTCTCCAGCGCGGGCGCGACGTCCGATCCGGCGGGTCGTGCCGCCGGCGATGCCCCGGAAGTGCAGGAGTTCCGGACCACATCGGAGGTGTTCCACCATGCGCAGCATCACCCGCGCCGCGATCGTCGCGGCGCTCGTGTCCTTGATCGTCCCGCAGGCGGCATTCGGCATGGCCAAGAAGCCGCTTGTCATCCCGCACCTCGACACGGCGCCGGTCGACTCGCTGGCGCCTGTCTCAGGCGAGGGCGCGTCTCGCATGTCGCTCTTGACCGCGTCGCTCTCCCTCATCTCAGGCGGCAACGCCGGCACCAACTCGATAGCGTTCACGTCCCTGACCGACGGGGACATCGTCGTCGTGACCGACCCCAACTACTTCACCGGTCATGCGGGCCTGTTCGACCGCAGCCACTACTCGGGCATCCTCAGCTACGCGATGCTGAGCGCGAACGTCCAGCCGTACAACGGCGTCCAGTACGAGAAGTGCGCGAAGTACCGCCTCAACGACCGCGCGTACGCGCTGCGGGTCCCGCAGGAGTACGGCCACCGTTTCGCGGTGCGAGACTGGGCCTCGAGGCAGCTCGGCAAGCCGTACTCGATCCTGGCGACCAAGACCGACCTTTCGTCGTTCTACTGCTCGAAGCTGGCGTGGGCCGCGTACCGGTACGTCGCGGGCGTCGACCTCGATGCCGACGGTGGCTTCTGGGTCTGGCCCATCGACCTGGTCAACAGCCGGTATACCGCGCTCGTCGGGTACTGGGGCTGACACGGCATCCGGGGCCGGCGCGGCCTGATCGGCCGCGCCGGCCCCCACTCGGGACAAGGGGGGTCGGCATGCGAGGCGGTCGGAGGGTGTGGCTGCTCGCCGGGGGCGTCATGGCGCTCGCGGCATCGCTGGGTTCGGTGTGCTGGATCGGTCTGCAGCGACCGGCGGACGCATCGACCGTGACGTCGGGCGCGCTCGCGGTCGTCCTGCTGCCGCGCGCCGACGGGTCGCGATTGGCGGTGGTCGATCTCGCGAGCTCACGCGTCGTGCGCCGGATCGAGCTGCGGTCGCTTGCGACGGATATCGCCGTGGACACGTCGAGCGGTCTCGTGGTCGGCGCACAAGCGGGAGGGTTCGGGCCGGCGATCGACCGCGCGGCATCGCTGACGGACGTGCGAACGGGGGCGGTCCGCTACGTCGACCTGCCCGTCATCGATCCCGGTGACGTCGCGTGCGTCGGCGGCCGCGCGTTCCTCCTGCACTCGACGCTGGAGGCGTCGGGGACGGCGTTCTCGGTGGCGGACGTGGCGTCGGGACGCGTCACCGGCTCCGGGAACATCCCGGGCCCTCCCGGTCTGTGGGCCTCGGCGGCGGGCGCGATCTGGTCGACGGGATCGGACTCTGCCGGGCGGCCGTCGCTGCGACGAATCGACTCTCGCACTCTATGCCTCTCGACGTTCGGTCTCGGCGGGTTCCTCCCGACGGGACTCGTCGAAGCGGGAGGGCGTCTCCTCGTGCTGGGGACGGACGATGCGAGCGGGCAGGTCACGAGCGGCGCGGTGGTCGCGATCGATCCGGGAGAAGGGACCGCTGTCGCCCGCGGGACGGTCGTGGGACTCGCCCGCAGCCCGCAGTGTGCTGTCCAGATCGGAGGACGGCTGGTGCTCGGCGACTGGAACGGCGACGAGCCGGAGGGACGGGTGCTGCGGCTTCTCGATGCCACGACCCTGCACGACCTCGGATCTCTCGGTGTCGACGGGATCCCCTGTGCGCTCGCCGCGTGGGGCGACCGGCTCCTCGTCGTGGACCGGGAGCGTGGCCGGCTCCTGGTGGTCGACCCCGCGACGGGGCGCACGACGTCCGCGATCGAACTGGGGGAGAGGGACCTGGTCTTCTCGGACGTGGTCGTGGTGGGAGAGCGGAAGTGAGGGACGCTCAGGCGCCCCGCAGCCAGCTCTCGACGGCGCCTTCGATGCCGTCGCGACCGGAGTCCACGACCTGCGAGAACCGCTCCGGCAGGGTCTCGAGTTCGGCCAGGCTCCGGGGGACCGGAGTCGCGCCGGGAGCGAGCGCCTCGACCGCGAGCAGCAACTCGACACCGGAGAGCGCGGCGGCCTCCGCCGGAAGCGGCGCGAGAGAGTCGATGCCCACGAGGGACTTGTAGACGTCGGCACCGAACTTCGCCCAGTGGGCGGTCGACACCACGAGCACCGGGTTCTCGGCGCGCAGGCGCTCGGCGACCTCCCACGCGACCGCGGTGTGCGGATCGAGCAGGTAGCCGTGGTCCTGCCAGACGCGGCGGATGGTGTCGAGCGCCTCGTCGTTGCTGACCCAGTCGCCCACGAAGTGCTCGCGCATGGCCGCGAAGGTGGCGCGGTCGACGAGGAAGCGTCCGTTGTCGGCCAGCGAGGCCTGCCAGCGGCACACCGCCTCGGAGTCGTGCGTCAGCTCGAACAGGAGCCGCTCGAGGTTGGAGGAGACCAGGATGTCCATCGAGGGTGAGGGGGTCGTGACGAGGTCACGGGAGGAGATGTCGTAGGCGCCGGTCGCGAGGAAGTCCGCGAGCACCCGGTTCTCGTTGCTCGCGCAGATGAGGCGGTCGATCGGGACGCCGATGAGCTTGGCGTAGTAGCCCGCCAGGATGTTGCCGAAGTTGCCCGTCGGCACACAGACATCGATCGGCTCGCCGGGGCGGACGCCGCCGCCGGCCACCATGTCCGCGTATCCGGAGGCGTAGTAGACGATCTGCGGCAGCAGGCGGCCCCAGTTGATCGAGTTCGCGCTGGAGAGGCGCAGCCCGTGGGCGTCGTGCAGGACCGCCGCGAACCCGGTGTCCGCGAACGCTGCCTTCACCGCGTTCTGGCAGTCGTCGAAGTTGCCGCGCACGCCGAACACGGCGACATTGTCGCCTGCCTGTGTGACCATCTGGAGGCGCTGGATGTCGCTCACGCCGTCCGCGGGGTAGAAGACGATGATCCGCACGTGGTCGCGGTCGGCGAAGCCCTCAAGCGCGGCCTTGCCGGTGTCGCCGGAGGTCGCCACCAGGACGAGGTAGTCGTCGAGCGGCTCTCCCGCGGCGAGGCGCATCGATACGGCCTCGGAGAAGAACAGGGGCATGCACTGGAGCGCCATGTCCTTGAAGGCGCTCGTCGGCCCGTGCCACAGCTCGAGGACGTGCACGTCCGCGTCGACCTCGACGACCGGGGCGACCTGCGGGTGGTCGAACGCCGCGCCGTAGGCCTGCTCCATGAGGTGCTCGACCTGCTCGGGGTGCACGTCGACGCCGAACGCCCGGTAGAGCGCCGTCGCGCGCGCGGCGTACGGCAGCTTCGAGAGAGCGAGGATCTCGGCGAGTCCGAGGTGCGGGAGCCGCTCGGGGACGTACAGGCCGCCTCCGGGCGCGATGCCCTGCAACACGGTGTCCGTGAAGGTCCGCGGCATGGGATCGAGGCCGCGCGTGTCGCGGTAGTGGATGGGCTCCATGGGCGAATGGTAGCAGAGGCCGGCCATGCGCCGGGAGCGCGGCGGGGTGACGCGCGGGTGCGGTGTGCGGTACCGTTCGGGCACGGCGTCGGAGCGGGGAGGGCGACATGAGGCACGTCATCGTGATCCTGGACGGCGCTGCGGGCTGGCCGCTGGAGCAATTCGGCGGGCTGACGAGCCTGGCGGCCGCGCACACCCCCAATCTCGACGCGATGGCGCGGGCCGGCACCGTCGGTCTGGCCCGCACGGTCCCGCCCGGCACCGAGGCGTCGTCGGCGGCGGCGTGCACGTCGATCCTCGGGTACGACCCGGTGGCCGACTACGTGGGCCGCGGTGCGATCGAGGCCGCCAGCATGGGCATCCGGCTCGCCGACGACGAGGTAGCCCTGCGCCTGAACCTCGTGAGCGTCGTCGACGGCGCCATGGACAGCTACTCGTCCGGCAGGATCCCGAGCGAGGACTCGCGGGAGATCGTCTCAGACCTCGAGAAGACCTTCGGAGGGTCCACCTTCCACTTCTATCCCGGCGTCAGCTACCGCCACATCCTCGTGGTGAAGGGCCACCCCGAGCTGCTCGGCCTGACCTATACGGCCCCGCACGACATCTCGGGACAGTCCGTGGAGGGGCGCCTGCCCTCGGGCGAGGGCGCGTCACTGCTGACCGACCTGATGGACCGCGCGCGCGTGCTCCTCGAGACGCATCCCGCCAACCTCCGGCGCCGCGAGGCGGGCGTGACCGCGGCCACCGACGTCTGGCCGTTCTGGCCGGGTGTCGCTCCGCGCTCGCTGGTGCCGTTCGAGAGCCTCCGCGGCGTCCGGGCGGCGATCACCTCGGGCGTGGACCTTCTCGGGGGGCTCGCGACGCTGACCGGCATCGACCGGCTCGAGATCGCCGGCGTCACGGACGGGTCGGACAACGACTACGCCGCGCAGGCCGCCGGCGCGCTGGCCGCGCTGGACGAGCACGGGCTCGTCGTGATCCACGTCGAGACGCCGGACGAGGAGGGGCACGCGGGCGATGCCGCCGGCAAGGTCGCCGGCATCGAGGCCATCGACCGGGAGGTCGTCGGGCGCGTCCTGGCCCTCGGCGGCGACCTGCGGGTGCTGTGCATGCCCGACCATCCCACGCCCGTGGCCCTCAAGACGCACACCGCCGACCCGGTCCCGTTCGTGGTCTGGGGCAGCGGCGTCGCGCACAACGGCGCGACGACCTTCGACGAGGCACAGGCGGCCGCCACCGGGCTGCTGGTCGACCCGGGCCGCGGAGTCATGGACCTGCTGCTCGCGAGGCCGCTCTAGGAGATCGGTGCCGCGGTGAACGTCGGCGCCGGGGGCGCCACCGGCCGCCGCGAAGGCATGCCGGGCGCGGGCACCCGCTGAGCGCGCGCTTGCGGAGCGAGCGTCTTCCCGAGACGGCGCGCGCAGGCGGTCGCGCGGTCGCGGGACGCCGGCCCCGACCAGCGCGTCCCCACCGAGGCACAGCCGACGACGACCGCACCCGAGCGGTCGAGCGTCCTCCACACCCCGGCGACGCCGGCGGGCAGCATCCCCAGCATCGCGAGCGGGCCGAGGAACGGTGGCGCGCTGCAGATCAGCGCCGCACGCTTGTGACCGACCGGCTCGCCGCCGCTCCGCGTCTCCAGCCCCCGCGCCGTCTGAAGATGCCCGAACGCCCCCACGAGCCGCTGGAGGAGCGCGGTCCCGCGCGGGTCGTGGGCGTGAAGGTGGCCCGTCGTGCCCACGATCAGCGTGTCGGCCTCGGCGAGGAGCACGATCGCCTCGTCCAGCGCCGCGTGGTGCCGTGTACAGCGTCCGGTGCGGTTGCAGTCGGTGCAGGTGGCGCACGTGCGGTTGAAGAGGTCGTAGAGGCGCAGGCGGGCGATATCGGCTCCGGCGAGCTCCTGCACCGCACACGTCAGCGCATGTGTGACGGGGCCCCCGCCCACCGGGGACGCGTCGATGGCGACAAGTCTCATGCGACTCCCTCGCTCGTGGCCCGCGGCGCTGCCGGCGGCAGCCCGCGCCCGACCTTCTCCATGCAGTCGTCCACCCAGTCGATCGCCGTGCGCGCAGCAGACATCGCCGCGACAAGGGTCATGTCGTAGAGGGCCTCTGAACGCGCGTCAGGGGCATGTCCGAGGGAAGGACGGTCCGCCTGCGCGCGCCGGAGGGTGTCGAGGCGGGTCTGGTAGCCGGCGCGCGCGCGCTCGAGCAGCACCAGGACCTCGGGGTCACCGAGCTGGGCGGCGAGCGACAGCTGCACGAGCAGCGGATCGCGTACGGGGGAGAGTTCGACCGGACGGTGCAGCCAGGCGGTCAGCTCGGCCCGGCCCTTCGTCGTGATGGTGAAGACTCGACGGTCGGGCTTGCCTCGCTGGGCGACGATCCGCGAGCGCACGAACCCCTGGTCCGACAGTCGTCCGAGGGTGCGGTAGACCTGCGCCTGGTCCGCGGTCCACAGGTGCCCCACGGCCTCGTCGAAGCACCGGGTCTTGAGGTCGTAACCGGTCATCGGACCCCGGTCGAGGAACCCCAGAATGGCATGCTCGAGGGTCATGTACCGACTTCGGAGAGGATATGGGACAAAACAAGTATATGGCTAGACATATAAAAAACAACATGAATCTTGACTCGAGGGTTCGCGAAAGAAGCGCAGTAGAAGGCTTGCGCAAACCTTCGAGTGATTCTGGAGGGCGCGAAAAGGCACGCGGAAGCCCAAAAGAGGCGCGACAGGGGAGGATCCGGCAGCGGATCGCGACGGAGCGCTCGCGATGGAGCCACGAACGCGCCTGCAAAGGGGCCGACGAGGGCCGCATGGAGGGGTCGCGGGGAGGACCCGGGACAAAGAGAAGCGGCGGGACCCGGGGCAGGTCCCGCCGCTTTCTGGTCCCACCTGGGAGGGGCATCCCGGGGGACCTGCAGGGAGGGGAGGGGTGGAGATGAGATGGTCTTGTGAGGGTGCTGCATTCGGTGCGGTGACTCTGTCCTTGCGGTGCGGTCGTTGGCCGCAACCACAGAATGACGCCCGGCGGTGGTGGCGGCGTGTCCGGGATGTGGAGATACCGTGGAGTGGCCGGCGACCGCCTCCTGTCGCGACAGGCGCTGCGGTCGGGCGCACCGGTTCGGGAGCCTCGTGGCGGGCCGCAACGCGCAGGGCAGAGGTCTTCCCGGGGCCGTCCGAGCGTAGAGCGGCCCTCAGAGCGCGTCTGAGGGCTCCGGGGGGCGGGGTCAGCTGCCGGGGGTCTCCGGGAGCTCGTCCGGCTCCGGGGCGATCGGCTCCCGGTGTCCGGGGCGTGTCGGAGCGCTCGTGGTGATCGCGACGCCCGCGACAATGACCACGGTGCCGGCGACCCCCCAGGCGTCCAGTGTCTCGGGCTTCGGGATGAGGTGCACGAGGCCGGCGACATAGCCGAGCGCCACCGCGACGACGGGGTTCACGTAGGCGTAGGTCATCACCTTCGAGGCGGGGACGTTGCGGATCAGCCACATGAAGGCGGTGAACGCGATCGCCGAGCCGAAGACCGCGAGGTAGAGGATGGCTCCGACCGCGGCCCCCGTGTCGCTCAGCGCGAAACGCCCGTATTCGCCGAGGGCGGCGGCCAGGACCGCGAGCACGGCCCCGGCGATGAGCATCTCGTATCCCGTGGCGACGGTGCCGTCGGTGGTGAGCGGCCGCCTCTTGCTCACGACCGAGCCCGCGACCCACAGCCAGCTGCCGGCGACCTGGATGCCGATGCCGGCCAGCTGTCCCGGCGTGCCCGAGACCCCGCCCATCATCGGCGCCACCAACAGCAGAAGGCCCGCGAGGCCGATGACGAGGCCGACGACGCCCCGCCGCGACGGCCGGTCCATCCCCGGTAGCATCGTCTCGACGAGGGCCATCCACAGCGGCGCGGCCGCCACCACCAAGGCCGCGAGCGACGAGTTGATGAGCTGCTCCGAGAGCAGGGTGGAGAACATCCCTCCACACAGGAGGCACAACCCGACGATCGCCGAGGTGCTGAGGTCCCGGCGGGAGATGGTCAGACCCGTGCCGCGCGCCTTGGCGAACCCGAGCAGCAGCACTCCTGCCAGCAGCAGCCGCATCGCTCCGAACAGCGCCGGCGTGTGCCAGAGCCCCACGTTGAGCCCCACTTTGATGCCGAGGTACGTGGAACCCCATACGACGTACACCAGCGCGAAGTTCACGATCGTCTTCGTCCGCATGGTCAGGCGGGGCAGTCTCACGGGGCCGTGTCTCCGTTCGCATCGAGGTGTGGGAGATAGTACCGCTCGCCATCGGCGCGCTGAGGCCCGGATGGATGCGATACTGGTGCGTATGCCGACCTACGAGTACCCGCGCCCCGCCGTCACCGTGGACACCGCCGTGTTCCGGGGGCCCTCGCACGCCCGCGAGCTGCTCCTGGTGCGTCGTGGCGTCGATCCCTATGCCGGGATGTGGGCGCTGCCGGGCGGGTTCCTCGAGCTGGACGAGCCGCTCGACCACTGCGCACGCCGGGAGCTCGCCGAGGAGACGGGGCTCTCTCCCGCCGGCCGGTTCGCTCACGTCGGGGCCTACGGCGACCCCGGGCGCGATCCGCGCGGATGGACGGTCACCGTGCTCTTCGCGGTGGCGATGGGCGAGGGCGAGCCGGACGCCGTGGCCGGTGGCGATGACGCCGCCGAGGCGGCGTGGCACCCGGTCGCGGAGCTTCCTTCGCTGGCCTTCGACCACGAGCGACTGGTACGCGACGCCGCGGCCTGGATCGCGTCGCACTAGAGAGCAGCCCCTCTTCGCACCGCTCTTCCCGCTGCTCCCCCTATAATCCCTGTTGATACGCGCATCCGCGCGCACACGGGTTGCCGCCTTCCGGCGGCGCGAAGGGAACGCGAGTGACGGACATCCTGCGCAGGCTCGGCCACGAAGTGCTCGTCGTCGACGGGGCGATGGGGACCATGCTGCAGCGCGCGGGAATGCCCTCGGGGCAGTGTCCCGAGGAGCTCAACGTCACCAACCCCGAGATGGTGCTCGACGTCCATCGCGCCTACGTCACCGTCGGCGCCGAGTGCATCACCACGAACAGCTTCGGCGGATCGCGTCCCAAGCTCGCCGAGTACGGCCTCGAGGACAGGGTCGAGGAGCTCAACCGTGCGGCGGTCCGCCTCGCCCGCGCGTCCGGCGCGCAGCACATCCTGGCCGACGTGGGGCCGACCGGGCTCGTCATGCAGCCGCTCGGCACGGCGACGTTCGACGAGGTGTTCGCGGTGTTCGTCGAGCAGATCACGGCGCTCGCCGCCGAGGAGCCGGACGCCATCGCCTTCGAGACCTTCACCGACCTGGCCGAGATCCGGTGCGGGCTGCTCGCCGCGCGGTCGGTCATCGACCTTCCCCTGATCGCGTCGATGACCTTCGGCCGGACGGGCCGCACCGAGCTGTCGGCCAGCGACCCGGAGACGGTCGCCGTCGTCCTCGAGGCGTGCGGCGCCTCGGTCGTCGGCATGAACTGCGGGCTCGGACCCGAGCAGATGCTCCCGCTGGTCGAGCGGATGGCTGCGGTCACGACGCTCCCGCTCGTGGTGCAGCCCAACGCCGGCCTGCCGACGCTGGTGGACGGCCGCACGCACTTCCCCGGCACGCCCGAGGAGATGGGCCTGCACGCGGCGCGGTTCGCCGCTCTCGGCGCCGGACTCGTCGGATCGTGCTGCGGATCTTCGCCCTCGTTCACGGGTGCGATCCTCGACGAGGCGAAGGGCGTCGCTTTGCCGACCACGCGCGTCCGCCCTGATGGCGTGGCGCTGTCGAGTGCCCGCCGCACCGTCAGGCTCGGCGCCGGACGACCACTCGCGATCATCGGAGAGCGCATCAACCCGACCGGCAAGAAGGCGCTCGCCGACTCCCTGCGTGCCGGGTCCATGGAGCTGGTGCGCTCTCTGGCCCAGCAACAGGAGCAGGCCGGAGCCGCGCTGCTCGACGTGAACGTCGGTGCTGCCGGCGTGGACGCCTTCGCGGTGCTGCCGCAGGCGGTGATCGCGCTCGCGGGGCTGACCGATCTCCCCCTCGTGATCGACACCACCGACCCGGTCGCTCTCGAGGCCGCTCTGCGCGCCTACCCCGGCCGCGCCCTCGTCAACTCGGTCAACGGCGGGTCGGCTTCGATGGCGTCCGTGCTGCCGCTGGCGGCCCGCTACGGCGCCGCAGTCGTGGTGCTCGCGCTCGACGACGACGCAGGCATCCCCGCGACGGCCGAGGGCCGCGTGGAGATCGTGGAGTGCATCCGCGCCGCGGCGCACGCGCACGGCCTGAGCGACGCCGACCTCGTCGTCGACTGCCTCGTCATGACCGCGGCGACCGATCCTCGCGCCGCGTCCGTGACACTCGACGCGCTGCGTGCCGTGA
>Ga0209540_10001437_pt1 | contig 18146 bp, 19 predicted proteins | sample BarGraIncu01121A_FD_184501 | JGI IMG/M metagenome (GOLD analysis project Ga0209540, IMG submission 184501) | Arctic peat soil microbial communities from Barrow, Alaska - Barrow Graham LP Incubations 011-21A (SPAdes) (version 2) | ecosystem: Environmental > Terrestrial > Soil > Wetlands > Peat... | reverse complement strand
TTCTGGCCGATGCCCATGACGAAGAAGCCTTCCTCGCGGATGCGCGTGGCCAGCCGCGTGTAGTCGCTGTCCGACGACACGATGCAGAAGCCCTCCACCAGCCGGCGGTGCATGATGTCCATGGCGTCGATGATCAGGGCGCTGTCGGTGGCGTTCTTGCCCACGGTGTAGCGGAACTGCTGGATGGGCTGCACGGCGTGCAGGTGCAGGGCGTCCTTCCACGAGTGCATGTTCGAGGTGGTCCAGTCGCCGTAGATGCGGCGGATGGTCACCGAGCCGTGCTTGGCGATCTCGGCCAGCATCTTGTTTAAAAGCGAGGCCTGGGCGTTGTCGCCGTCGATGAGCACGGCCATCTTATAGTCTTTGTTGTCCACGGTAGGTTCGGCCATTTTCTCCCCCTTGCGCCTTGAAGCCATAATTCAATTTAACAGAGTGAGGGGGAATAGTCAAGGGATTGTGCGTAGGGGCGGCCCTTGCGGCCGCCCTATCGTGATGCGTAATGCGTGATGAGGGAAGAAAAAGGGAAGAGAGAGAGGGAAAGGCAAAGAGAAGAGAGGTGTAGGGGCGACCGGCGGGTCGCCCTTCCTAAATTCTAATGACCAAAACAAAAACATTAAAGAATTTCTTCTGAAGGGAACGCAAATTTGCGTTCCCTACCAAATGGGCGACCGCCGGTCGCCCCTACGCCTTACCCTCGTTTGGGTCATTTGGTCATTGGAATTTGTGATTTGTTTGAAATTTGGTGCTTGGGATTTGGAATTTGAGATGGGCGATCCGCCGGATCGCCCCTACGGATCTTGGCGATTCTGCGGGAGGGTTGCACCCCAAGGGGGTTAAATCCTCCCCTACATTTGAATGATTTCGATATCATGGGCGGTTCGCGCGTGTCCCCTTCAGGGGGAAACCGCCCCTACATGAAGATTTGGCATATTCTTGCTTTTACGCCGTCACCGGTATTCAGATAATTGATTTTTTTAACAAAATAAAAATAGCACAAAATTACGTATTGCTTGTTTCTTTTTCAGCACATATACTTTTCTCTTACCTGCCGCATGGATAATGAGAAAATTCGCCCTCCCCTGAAAAGCTCACAAAGGCCACCGGCGGGAGCTTGGTTGAAGATCATATTTTTTTAGTCGAAAGTTCAATGAGAATGATTGATTTGAAAATAGTTGATATTGACAATTACAAATTCAATCTATACCTTAGATATACTTTATTTAGCAAAACTACTATTATTTATTTAAATAGAGTGAAAGGTTGAAAATATGAACAGTATTCTTGAAAGCAGTGAAATGATTAACCTCCTAAGTTTGGTAGAGGAGGCGGCGAGATCGACAAAAGAAGGTATTAAACATTTTGTTGAGCCTGCACCAGGTACTCTACATCGAACTACGAATAAGCGGCATCATATTATTTTTGGTCGACGGGGCTCTGGAAAATCAAGTCTCCTGAGAAAAGCTGCGGTTGATCTTACAGTAGATCGCCGCCCAATTGCCTACGTCAATCTCGAAACATTTAAAGGGCATAGTTATCCAGATGTTCTTATCAGTATCTTAATCTCGAGTTTACTTGAGTTTAAAAATTGGATGGATACTGCCGCCATAAATTCCGCAACAAAAAAAACATTTTGGAAAAAGATGTTTGATGCCACTCCATTGCGAGCTTCCTTCAATCGTGCAAAGTCTGCTTCACTTTCAAAAAATATTAGTAATCATATAGCTATACTCGAAGCTGAATTGCATCGTGTTGATGACACGGAAATGCATGTAATAAGCGGCACTGAACGAAGTGAGAACAATTTAAAGACCATTGAAGGTAAAGTGAAGGCACCGATTCTGTCCGGTGAAGGTAAAATCAGTTCGGAAAGTGCGCAGTCAAATAAAAAAGAAGTTGAGCAAAGATACAAGCATTCAAAAATTGATTTTTTACATCGTCATATACTTGATTTTCAAGGGCTCTTTAATGAGCTTAGTTCCATTTCTGGTGGAGATTCGTACTTGTTCCTCGATGATTTGTATCATATTCGAAGGACTGATCAAGCTCCAGTTCTTGATTATTTTCATCGTCTTGCAAAAGATCATTTTCTTTGGCTCAAAGTTGGTACTTTAAGACATAGAACAAAATGGTATATTCCTGGCGATCCACCTATCGGTATAAAGCTAGCAGAAGATGCTGACGAGATTGATCTTGATCTTACTTTAGATAAATATTCACTAGCAAAAAGCTTCCTCACGAAAATTCTAACGAATTTCGCTATGACTGCAGAAGTTGGACGACTCGATAGCTTTCTTACGGAAGGAACACTTGATCGATTGGTTTTGGCTAGCGGTGGCGTTGCCCGCGATTTTCTTTCAATATTTCGAAAGTCTGTTGATGTTGCCCGAGAGCGTCATGGAGGAACCCGGGGGGAAAGGGTTGGTGTTGAGGATGTGAATATGGCCGCTGGTGAATATGATTCTATAAAAAGAGATGATCTCAAACTTGATACTCAAGAAGATCGCTCTCCAATCGAGGAGGAATTTCAAAAGATAAGAGTCTTTTGCATGGATAAAAATAACACTAACTGCTTTTTGCTTGATACGGAACAACAAAATAATGAAGTCGATTTAATACGTGAACTTGTCGATTTGAAACTTGTTCATCTCGTCCGATCTCGTGTAACGGTGAGTGGAAGAAGGGGGCGAATTTTTAAAGCTTACATGATTGATCTCAGTCAATATACAGGAGCACGGAAACGAAGAGCATTGCAGATGATAGAATTTTGGAAACCAGTTTCTAAAGAATTGCTTAGAAAAGCATCTCTTATCTATACTCCAGTAGTTCAAGAAGAAAGAATAAATAAGGTCAGGTCTTGAATTATAAAATGATTTTGTCATCTCATATGAATTTGGGGAAGGATTGTAAATTTGGAAATAAAAAAAAGATTTCAAAGGCAGTTTTTAATTCTATGAATTCGAATGTTCAAAATCGAGATTTGACCCCGATGTATACCCTCATTTAATTGCGCTACTTATGACAAGGAGGTATTAAAATGCCAGAAGATCAAGAAGACGAGGAGATGGAGTTCTCAGATTCAACTAGTGAAGGTGATTCGACAACCCCAGAAATCCCAAAAGAGGTTAGAGTTTTACGTACGCAAGCATACGATAAAAGTGTTGATGATTTAGTCAAAATGGTCGCACAGGGTGATATAATTTTTGATCCGGAATATCAACGGAATTATCTTTGGGACAATCGAAAAGCTTCTCTTCTAGTGGAATCAATTCTTTTAAATGTGCCAATTCCTGTCATTTATGTCGCGGAGGATCAAGAAAGTCGATGGGCTGTTGTTGATGGCCTCCAACGGCTTCATTCACTTCAGCGATTTTTTTCTAATGAATTCAAGCTTATGGGATTAGAAGTACTTCCCGAGTTGAATCGTTTTCAATACTCAAAATTAAATCCCAAAGCAAAAAGAATTTTAAATAATGGTATTCTCAGAATTATTGTAATTCTTCAAGAATCACATCCAGAGATTAAGTATGACATCTTTTTGCGATTGAATCGAGGATCAATTAAATTGAATGAACAAGAGTTGCGAAATTGCTTATATCGCGGTTCTTTCAACAATATGCTTAAAGAAACACGAAAAGATCCGATTTTTTTAGAATGTCTGGCCTTATCAGAACCTCATAATAGGTTTATTGATGCCGAACTTATGCTTCGTTTTCTTGCTTTATATTATGCCTTTGATCGAACCACAGGAAAACTTAGTGGATACTCGAATAGGATGAAAACTTTCCTTAATACGTTCATGGATAATCAAAACAAAGCCTCAGACACAGAAATTGCAGAAATGAAGGAACTCTTACTTTTAACAATCAGAAAAGTGAGAACTGTTTTTGATCCTCCTTGTTTTCGCCGTGTGAATGTAGATGGTTCCTTTGATGTGCGACTTAATCGCGCACTTATGGATGTAGTAATGATAAGCTTCGCCTATCATTCTTTGGAGATTCTTGAATCACACAAAGCTGCAATAAAAGCTCTTTATGTCAATTTACCCAGAGTCAACTCGGCATTCAACGATGCAATAGTGTACGGAACGTCCGATACTAAAAAAATCGAGTATCGAATTTCTGTTTGGAATGGTGAGCTTGAGAGTCTTTTATAATGGAAGATTCTTCATGTTTTTCGGCGAAAGATGATTTTCTATCGACTCTCGAAGAGGTGCGGGCGCTTCTTAAGTTGGCTGCTTCAAATGAAAGAGAAGTTACGGTTTATGCAACATTAGTTAAAGCATCGCTTATCTTTCTAGCTTCAAAACTTGAGGCTTTTCTTGAAGATATTGTCGCTGAATTTATTGACAAAATAAATGAGCAGCGTCCTCATGTATCACGCATACCGTACTCGGTTAAAATATCTGCTTTAGATTGCATACTTGATGAAGGAATGCTTTCTAAAATACGTGGACATGATCCAAGTGCAGGGGAAATATTCTCAAAGGTTGCAATTCTTTGCGGCATTGACTCAGTTGTCGAGGAACTTCGGATTCGAGTCAAATTTAACTACGGCAAACATGGTGAAGATGAAATCATTAAACTATTTGCACAAATTGGAATCGATGATGTTTTCGAAGCTTGTCCCCTTGTATCATCAGGGGAATCTACAATGATAGAAGAGCAAGTCCATCAAAAAATAGATGTCCGGGCTGATATAAACTCTGTGACAAATATTCGGAATAATATTCTTCATACTGATGCAACCCCAAGCCTCACTCATTATCAGGTCGCGGAGTTTGTAAAACATTTTATACTATTCGCTGAAAAACTTGTTGAAGTCTTAAATTGCCGATTTCTGCAAATAATTCTTTCTTCCACCGGTGTTCCTAATTAGGGGCTCGGGAGCTGGGGAAAACTGGGGACGGTGCTTGACTTTGTTACTTTGGGCCAATAGAGATAGAGGAAATAAATGAACGAAATAAAACTCGACGGCTACTGCGGGCTCTATTGCGGAGCGTGCGATATTTATCGGCTGTCGGAAAAGGGAAGGCAAACAGGAGTCAAGGCGAAGTGGGAGGAGATGCCCGGGCAGTTCAAGAAGGCCATCAAGGAAAGCGATATTGTTTGCCACGGCTGCAAATCGGACATGGTTTTCTCAGGATGCAAGGTTTGCCCCCTGGTCAAGTGCGCAAAAAAGAAGGGGGTGGAAAACTGCGCCCTGTGCAAAAAATATCCCTGCTTCTATTTCACCATGATGAACATCGTGGTCCGCCTGCGCAAACTGGACAAGAAGCTGCCGCACACCGCGGCGCGCAAGCCCAACCTGGAATTCATCCGCAAGAACGGGCTGGAGTGCTTCCTGAGCGAGCAGGAGAAGGCCTGGAAATGCCCGCAATGCGGCTCGCGACTCTCCTGGTACCTGGAACAGTGCCCGTCCTGCGGGAAGGAAAATGAAAAATATTTTGGTGACGGAAGCAAATAATTTTTTAGTTGCAAATATTGATATTATGATCTCAATAAAAAGGAGGGAACATGGCATTAATTGGATGTCCAGAATGTAAAAAAAAGATAAGCGATAGTGTTACCAGTTGCCCGAATTGCGGCTATCAGATCACGCCGGAAAAAATTGCAGAGATCAAACAGAAAGAGAAAGCAACCCAGAATAATTTTGCTATAGGGTGTTTGGTTATCATAGTAATAATAGTTGTTTTTTATATAATAGGTCTTGTTACTGGTTCTTCCGGCGGTGGTGGTTCGGGAAGCACGACTTCCCATGTGTTGGTTGAAAACAGTGCCTGGGATGCTTCTGTCTATCAGGTTAAATCATGGGTTAAGGACAATGCCAAGGATCCAGATTCGATCGAATTTATTGAATGGTCTAAAGTCAAGCCTGTCGGCAGTGGAGGATTTATGGTCAGGGCCAAATATCGCGGGAAAAACTCTTTCGGCGGTTATACCATAGAAAACAAAGTATTCTTTCTTGATGCCTCTGGCAATGTAACGAGTTCAATAGATTATACAAAATAAATCGAGATTGTTATCCGGGCTGGGGACGGTGCTTGACTTTGTTACTTTGGGAATGCGACAACAGAAAAGCGGGGAGAAAATATGGAGCATAAACTAAAAGCGATCAATTTGCGAATATGGAGCTGGGGACGGTGCTTGACTTTGTTACTTTGGGAAAGCGATAACCGAAAAGCGGGGAGAAAATATGAAGCATGAACTAAAAGCGATCAATTTGCGGGGTGTGAATTGCTACCTGATCAAAACCAAAAGCGGTTGCGTCCTGATCGACACCGGGTTTAAACGCAAGCGCGCCAAACTCGAAAAAGAACTTGCCGGCGCGGGGTGCAAGCCCGGAGACCTGAAGCTTATCATTCTGACCCACGGCGATTCCGACCATGCTGACAACGCCGCTTACCTCCGGGAGAAGTACGGGGCAAAAATCGCCATGCACAAGGACGACGCGGGCATGGTCGAGCGCGGGGACATGGGCTGGAACCGCAAGGCCAAGGCCGACCGCATGTCGCTGCTTTTCAAGATCATCACGCGCGTCGCGAAAGCGGGCAAATTCGCAACATTCAAGCCCGATCTTTATATCGACGGAACTTTCGATCTCTCCGCCTACGGGCTCGCAGCAAAAATCCTGCATCTCCCCGGCCACTCCCAGGGGAACATCCGGGGTCAGGTCTCCAGGTTCCAGAAATCGTGTTGAGAGGGGAATTGAAAAGAACCGTGTAAGATGGCAAGCTAACACAAGGAAGAATTTTGGCAGGGAGTCAGAAATGGCTGGCACAACAAACACGTTTCGACTTTACTCCGATCTTGCCTGGTTGGAGGCCTTGGGGACGCCCATTAGGAAAAAGAACTGGGGACGGATTGTGAAAATATGAATTTGTTAGGGCATATGGTTCCCTCGTTGGTTCTTTTGCAAACGTTCAAAAAAAGGAACTTGATCATTATTAACAAAAAAATTAATGAATGCTGATTTTGTAGAGTATAATAATAGAGACCAAGACTAGAAATATTTTATATTATTTCAAAGAACTGTCCCCAAATCTATAGTAGAACCTAGTTAAAAGGAGGAAGACGATGTGGCCACGTAACCTGTATACCGGACCAGGTGGTGGACTCTACACTGGTCCCGGCGGAGGAATGTACACCGGTCCTGACGGTGGTGCCTACAGCGGACCCGGAGGTGGTTTGTATACCGGGCCGGGCGGTGGCATGTATACTGGTCCTGATGGCGGTTTGTACACTGGTCCGGGCGGCGGACTTTATACTGGACCAGGAGGCGGTGCCTACACCGGACCAGGAGGCGGACTTTACACGGGACCAGGAGGTGGTCTCTTCACTGGTCCGGGCGGTGGTATGTATACGGGACCTAACGATCCTGGATATATGAGCATCATCCCCCCTTGGCGCATCTATGCACAGCATTTGGTAAGGATTGGTTTGGAGGATCAAGCTAAATACATCATCTCAATTCTCGACCAAATAGGCGCCTAATTAGAGCGATGGGAGATCCTTCTCGGTGCTTGACTTCTTGACTTTGTGACTCTGTTAGAACCGAGAACAATTAGGGTCAGGTCTTGCATTATGACTTTTGAAGATTTATAAAAGTATGATTGTAAGACCTGACCCCGGGTTCCTCCCGGCCGCCACTCAAGTGGAACGTTCGATCAGTGTATGAACATAACACGCTCAGTTAGAGATCGACTCCAAGAACCGCAATTTGTAGCAAGCATATTAAAGATTGCTGCTCTCATGGAGGAGGAGTTAGACTTCGCTCTTGCGCTATACTTCTGCGCACCGGGGAGACATTTTGAGTTCATGGATTTGCTTCTGTCACGGATGAACTGGGAATGGAAAGTGCAGCTCCTCGAACACATCGAGGTAAGGCGCACCTTAAAATCGAAGACTCTCGCCTTGAATGGTCTCAAAACCATTCAGAAGGTCAGGAATCTGGTCGCTCATCCTGCTGGAGCCACAAGCGAAAAGATTTCTCAAGTGCTGGCCCATAATGGCGCGAGGTCGTTGATAGAGGGAGACCCAGATGCCATATCGGAGACACTCCGAACATGCCGGCGTGGGCTTTACCATTTGTCCCGAAGCAAGGAGTGGCATATTCCTTCGACTCAAGCGGAAAAGCCAACACAGAGCGACCTTTTCTTTCACATCTGGAAAAAGATATGGTGAACAAATCGAACAAGCTGTTCCACCAAATATTGGGAAACTTCCGGGGTCAGGTCTCGACATTAGACATTAGAAGACTGGGAACGGAATTTGGCATTTGAAGGAGGCCGCGTGAATTCAGAAACGAAATATGTGATCCAAACCAACGTCAAGTTCGGGGCCATGGAAAAGATCGATATCGCCGCCCGGAGATTTTAGGGTCAGGTCTTGAATTATAAAATTCTATTATTTCAAGACCTGCCCCCCATACTGCCGAATTGTTGGCGCAAGTTTTTCAGAAATATAAATTAAATAAAATAATTATGGAGAACACAATGATCATGGAACCAATTCCGTTCTTGGCCAACATCGCCCTAGTCGCTCATGCAGACGGAACACTTTCGGCAAATGAACTGGGTCAACTAGAAGCGATTCGAAAAGAATATGGGATAAAAAAGGGAGATTTTCAGTCTGCGATTAAGCTTGTAGAGGGCGGTAATCACAAGTTGATGCCGATTGGATCTTTTGCTGACCAGGTGAAAAATCTTGAGTTAATTTTACGAGTTGCTCTGGCAGATAACGATCTAGATACTCGTGAAACCGAATTAATAAAAACATTTTGCAATTCAATCGGTATCCATCAGGAGCAGCTTGATAAATTAATAAAAGAAGTACTCGCATCTTTAAAGAAAGTGGGCAAAATTTGTCCTTCTTGTGGAGCGGAGAATTCGGATGAATCACTCTTTTGTGCAAAATGTGGTACGGGTTTAGACGCTTCTGGAAAAGACATACAGGTGAGATTCGATATACCGAAAAATGGGATTGCAATCGAATTTGCAGAGTCTACCGCCGCCTCATTCCCTAAAGCATTTGAATTAGCCAACAAGACACCTGGTTTTCAAAAATGTCAAAAAGGGAAAAAGACTTGGTACTTGGCTGTATTCCCGACTAGTAATTTGACTGATGTGTTACCGCTTGCCGAGGCACTAAGTGGAATTCGAAATCGAATTTTATATATGGATGGTGAAGAAAAACAGTGGGATGATGTTTTTGGCTTCACGTGGTGCACTTCTCAGAGGAGTACTGCATATCGGCCTGTGGAATATTGCTTTGGTAAAGATGAAAATCGTCTCAATCCTTGGGGATGCAAACAGGCAAGAATGGAATGGACGGATTGGGCTGATTGGTTCTGTTATGGCCGTTGGGAAAAAGTTGGGATTGTTGGACAGAAATTTCAATGGCAATTTGATAAAGATAGAATAAAGCACGAATTAGCAACGCGTCTTTTTCGCTTCAGGTTCTGCCCCTTTTTAAATAAAAACTTGTCTGAATTGGTCTTGAAGTATCTCCCGGATAAAATCGTGATCGGTTCGGATCCAAATTGGGGGTTTCATGAAAATTATAGTGAAGTCCCTGGTGCGATTAAAATCGTTCAAAAAGAAAACAAATCAGGCTTTTCCATTAGTAATGAATTTTGGGCTGATGGGGTGAAGCCTAAGGGCCTAGTTGTTCTTGGGGATATCTTAATCAAAGCATTCAATGAATTGAGAATGGAAACTGATTCAATAAGAGCATTATTGAAGTAATTTATTGTTAATAATAATTAGAACAATTGGGGTCAGGTCTTGAGACGAGGGATTTGGGGACGGATTGTCAAAATGCAAAAATTTTTTGATTTAAGAAAAATAGAAGACTTTAAAAGTTGGGAGGATAACAAATGACTCAGCATACGATCGTCCTTCCCCAGGTCTGCTACGTCTGCGGCATGGCGGCGGATCATGATGAGCATGTCACGATCGTCGCCAATTATAAATCCACGCGCCTCAACGTCCCGATCTGCGCAGACTGCGCGCGCCGCAAGAAGAGAGCCGGGCGCGGCCTGGCCGTAATTTTATCGATCCTGGCATTTGCGTTTCTGATCAGCATCGGTTTCGCGGCCGAGCTGGGACGGCAGGCGCGGCTGGCGGGTGCCTCTACTCTCACAAAAGTGATCGCGGTTGCCGTGGACGTTGTATTCTTTTTGGTTTTGGCGATTCTCGTGGGTTCCATATCCGGTTTTGTTCGGGACGGCCTGAGAGCATTCGTCCTCCGCTTGATGGGCTCTTTCAAAACCTGGCGGGAAGCGTGGACGTGGGTTCGTTACAGCAGGATCGGGACTGAGCCGGTTAGCGGTTTACCGGTGTTCCGGAATCCCGACTATTCCCGTCTCGTCAGCGCCGCGAACAGATGAGCCAGGATGGAGGAGCAGGAGACGGATCGCGGGGCATGCGGGTCAGATTTTGAAATATAAGATTCTGTTTTTTCAAGATTTGCCCATTATGCCTATTGATAGCGTATGAGAAAATATGGAGCATGAACTAACGGCTTATCCCGGCCACGGCAGGCCGTTCCCGCCGGGCTGCTTCGTGAAAGCGTTTTGAGGGCAAGGAATCGCGGATCATGTCAAAATGGATTTATTGAAATAAGGAGAAGCGAACATGGAATTTTCCGAGTTGTTGAAAATCAGGCAGAGCGTGCGCCAATACCAGCAGCGGCCCGTGGCGCGGGCGTTGCTGGACAAGCTGGTCGAGGCCGTGCGCCTGGCGCCGTCGGCGAGCAACGCGCAGCCCTGGAAGCTGATCATCGTGGATGAGCCGGAACTCCGTACCCGGGTGGCGCAGGCCACGTTCAGCAAAACCGTCACCTTCAACCGCTTCGCCCCGGAAGCGCCGGTGATCGCCGTTTTCGTGACCGAAAAATCCGGGTTCATCACCCAGGTCGGCGCCCTGCTCAAGAAGCGCCAGTTCTCCCTGATCGACATCGGTATCGCCGCCGCCCACTTTTGCCTGCAGGCGGCGGAGCTGGGCCTGGGCACGTGCATCCTGGGCTGGTTCGACGAAAAGAGGATCAAGCGCCTGCTGAGCATCCCGGCCGGGAGGAGGATCGGCCTCCTGGTTACGCTGGGCTATGCCGCCGAGGGATATCCGTTGCGGGAAAAGTCGCGCAAGAGCCCCGACCTCATGAGCCGTTTCAATTCCTATTGATTGAAGTTCGCCGGCCCGCTTGCTTGGTTCAACCGGATCCTGTGCCGCCAGAACGGCATGGGGATAAGGCGCCATTGGGGACGGAGGTCAAAACGCAAAAATGAGGGTATGTATCGCAGTTAAGTCGGCAATCGCTGAAATGATGATTTTTAGATCTATCCGCCATGGAGGCGCGAACATGAAAAAAAATACTGTTTTGATCACCGTGATCGCTGTTCTCGGTTTTCTGTCAATTGGCGATGTTACGGCCCAGGGCGCAAAACAAAAATCTCGGACCGGCTCTGTAGCCAGCAACGAAATAATCCTTGCCGCCAGCTCGCCCTTTGAGGACATGACCGAAGCCGCGCTCGCGGCGGACAAAAAAGGGATCGAGCGCGCCCTGCGGGCATATGATGCCGTGGCCGGTAAAGTGGAAGGCGTGCTTCCCGCGGCCAAGCGGGACGAGCTGCGGGTTCTGGTCGCGGATATCAGAAGAGCAAAAAATCAAGGTTCTCTTGATGCGATCGTCCTGAAAGCGCCGGAAGCATATCGGACGCTCATCGAGGGGCTTGACCGGGGCGGTTTGAAGGTCCCGATGGAAGTTTCTCTTTTGGATTACACCGGGTTCAGGTTCCTGGCCTTGCTTCACGTCCAGCCCGTTGACTGGCGGCTGCTCCAAGGCGCCGGGGGGCAGGCGCAAAAGAATTGGGCTGCGATCAAAGCGAAGGTGACCAACAGCGGTCTTCGCGATGCAGTGGATGTCGCTGTTGCCGGGATGAACCGGGCCTGTGCCTTAAAAAATGCCGATATGGCGTTCCTTGCCGCCCAGGTGGACCTGGCTATTGTCGATCTGCTTGAAGCCGGTTTTGAATCGACCCATTGATCCGGCATGATCATGAAGTGACGGGGGCGGAAAAGATCTCCGCAAGGCATTGGAGCGCTGGGCGCAGCCCTGCGTCTTATTGCTTTTTCGCCCTATTGTGAATACTATTGTCATTGCCATGACCAAAGCGGCAAAAACCCCTCGACCCAGGCAAACGTCCGATTCTGCGGAAGCCGGGGCCTCGATCGCCATCCATCCCAAGCTGGACCATGCCGCCAGGGAGGAATTGAGGCAATGATCTTCATCGCGCTGAAAATGCTGCTCGGCGACCGCACGAAATACGCCGGGCTGCTTTTTGGCGTCGCATTTACTTCGTTTCTCGTCACGTTTTCGGCATCTTATTTCGGCGGCATGATGACCCGCAGCTTCGCCCTGATCGCCGAGAACCCACAAGCGGACGTGTGGGTCATGGATCAGACGGTGATGTCGGTCGACCATCCGGTCAACCTGCCCGCGGCGGACCTGAACCGCGTGCGCAGCGTGGATGGGGTGCGATCTGCCGTGCCACTGGCGCTGGCCCAGGCCGACGCCCGGTTTCCCAACGGCAGGGTTCAGTCCTTCCAGGTGATCGGCGTCGACGATGCCACGCTCGCCGGCGTGCCTCCGCTGGTCAGTGGTGAGACGGCGGCCGTGCTTCGGCTTCCCGACGCCGTGATCGTCGACGAGGGCGGCAGCAGCGGGAAATTGGCGACACCATCGCTGAAGGTGGACCAGTGGCCGCGCGGCCGGCCTCGCTTGGACGTCCCGCTGCGCCTGCCGATCGCGGGCGACGAACTTCTGGTCAACGATACCCGCGTTCGCGTGGTGGGCCGATCCGTGGCCTTGCCCCGGTTCCCGCCCCGGCCGCTGATGTTCACGACCTATTCAACCGCCGAGCGTATCTTGTTGCCGGAGCGGCGGCGGCTCACTTTTGTTCTCGTCAGCGCCGGGCGCGGGCTGGACGCGCACAGGCTCGCCGCCCGCATCGAGGCGGCGACGGACCTTCGCGCCCGCACGGCGAAAGATTTCAAGACCGACACGGTCGATTGGATGCTGGCCAACTCCGAGGATGTGGGCGACGCCGTAACCATGCTTTCCATCGCCATGCTCGTGGGCTTTGGCGTCACCGGCGTCATGATGTTCATGTTCACGAATGAAAACCTAAAATATTACGCCGTGCTCAACGCCATGGGCGCGACCTTCCAGTCGTTGCTGCGGATGATAGGCGCGCAGGTCGCGCTTTGCGCGCTCCTGGGGACGGGGCTAGGACTTGGCCTCTGCGTGCTCGCCGGGAGGATTTTTGAGCACTATGGCTTTCCCTTCCGCATGATGTGGTTTGCGCCAACGCTAGGCGGGGCGGCGGTCCTGCTCGTCAGTCTTGGCGCCGCGGCCTTCAGCGTGCGCTCGGTGCTGAAGATGCAGCCGGCCTTGTTTCTGGCCGGAAGATGAGCGGCCGCACCATGAACGGTCCCGGCGAACCGACCCGGAATCCGCCAGCCGCGCGCTGTCACGGCGTGACCAAGACGTATGGCCGGGGCAACGCCGCCGTGCAGGCCCTGCGCGGCGTGGATCTGGAAGTCCGCGCCGGAGAGTTGCTGATGCTGGCGGGTCCCTCCGGCTGCGGCAAGACGACGCTGATCTCGGTACTGGCCGGCCTGCTGCAGCGCGACGGCGGAGAGTGCTCCGTCCTCGAGCACGACTACATGCGGATGTCGCTCAATGAAACGACGCGGTTTCGCAAGCGAAACATCGGCTTCGTCTTCCAATCGTTTGACCTGATCCCCGCGCTCACTGCCGCCGAAAACGTGGCAACGCCCCTTCTCATTAATGGCCTGAAGCGGCAGGCGGCGCTGGAGCGGGCGGGGGCGCTGTTGAGAATGATGGGCTTTGACGACCGCATGCTGCGCTCGCTGCCCGCGGAATTGTCCGGCGGCCAGCAGCAGCGCGCGGCCATTGCCCGGGCGCTGGTGCATGACCCGCGCCTGATCGTCTGTGATGAACCGACCAGCGCCCTCGACAGCGAAAACGGCCATGCGGTGATGGGCTTGCTGCGCCGGTTCGCGCTGGGCAAGGAGCGCATGCTGGTGGTGGTCACGCACGACGACCGTATCTTCGAGTTTGCCGACGTCATTGCCCGCATGGAGGATGGCCGCATCGTCCGGGTCGAAAAAACACCGCGTCGCGTGAATGAACCTCAGCGGGATGCATAGGAGAGCCCATGCTTCGTAAAACCATCTTGCCGTTGCTGGCATTGGCCGGGGTGGCCTTCGCCATCTTTACCTTCGTCGGGGGCGACAAGAGCCATCCGTCGTTGGCGCCGGTTTCGGACGCGCCCAGATCGCCATATCCCAGTTCCGTTGCCGGATCGGGCATCGTCGAAGCCAGCAGCGAAAACATTGCGATCGGGACCCAAATTCCGGGGGTCGTTGCCAGGATCTTCGTTGGCATCGGCAGCAACGTGAAGGCGGGGGACCCGCTATTCAGCATCGATGAGCGAAACATCAGGGCGGAATTGGCCATCCGCCGGGCGGCGGTCCAGTTTGCCGAGGTCCAGCTCGCCGAAGCGAAATACGATCTGTCACTATACGAGCCCCTCGCGGGCAAAGGCTTCACCAGCGACGCCGATCTCCGCAAGAGGCGCTTTGCCGCGCAAAAGGCCGAAGCGCAACTGCGGCAGGCGCGCGCTGAACAGAAATATTTTGAAGCCGAGTTGGAGCGGATGACGGTACGCGCTCCGCTGGACGGACAGGTGCTGCAACTCAAGGTGCATCTTGGGGAGTATGTGCCGGCCGCCGCCGCGGCGGCTGGGCAGCCACCGCTGATCCTGCTCGGCAGTGTCATGACGTTGCATGTGCGCGTGGACGTGGACGAGAACGACGCCTGGCGCGTTCGCGCCGGCGCGGCGGCCATGGGCTACCTCCGCGGCAACATGAAGATCAGTACGCCGTTGGCATTCGTGCGCTTTGAACCTTTTGTCGTGCCGAAGAAATCGCTCACCGGCGACAGCACGGAGCGCGTGGATACACGCGTACTGCAGGTGATTTTCAGTTTCACGCGGGGCGACTTGCCGATCTTTGTCGGGCAACAAATGGACGTGTTCATTGACGCGCCAGCGTCTTAAATCGAGACTGGCTACCGGATGTTAATGGAGGAATGAAAAACCGGGGACGTGCTTGCAATTTTGCATAGAGGGAATCCTGGGACGGATTGTAAATATGTAAAAATATTGGGGCTTGGTGGAAATTTGGAGACGGTGTTTGACTTTGCGGCTTTAGCGAAATAGAAAAGGAGGAGTGAGCGTGGAATTTTATGAAGTAGTGAAGAAGCGGCGCACGGTAAGGGAGTTCAAGGACAAGGTCGTGCCCGAAGAAGCGATAAGGCGGGCGCTGGCGGCGGGACTGCGGGCTCCGAGCAACGCCCATTTGAAAAGCTGGCAGTTCGTCCTGCTGCGCGACCGGGAAAAGCGTGCCCGGGCGGTCGTCAAGAAGCTGAAGGCCAGGGACATGACGGACCGGGAAGAGATCGAGCGCTTCCTGGTGCGCTTCGACGAGACGGAACTGAAAAAAGTCTACCGGCGTTCGCTGCCCCGGCAGCAGAGCATGATGCTGGAGGCCCCGGAGCTGCTGCTGGTCTGCTACAAGATGAAGCCGCAGAGCGAATGCCGCACCTTTTTCGAGATGAATCCATTGGCTTCGGTCTGGATGTGCATCGAGAACATCATGCTGGCGCTGGCCGCCGAAGGGCTTTTCGGCTGCACCTACACCCCCTACGAATCCAAGGGGCTGAAAGAGTTCCTGGGCGTGCCCGTTGGCTACGAGATCGCCGCCGTGATCCCCTTCGGCTTTCCCAAGGATCTGGTGGAAGCAGGAGAAAGCGAAAACCTCGAGGCGCGGCTGCATGTCGACGGCTGGGAAAACGCCGGGGGTTCTATTTCCGGAACTTGACCCCAATAGTGTTTCCAAGGAAAAAAATATGGAGAATAAGATAAGGAAAGTTTTGGGAAGAAAGAAACTGGGGGCGGTGCTTATAATTTTGCATTTAGGGATGTGACTTCCGGGGTCAGGGCATGCAGGTTGGCTTTTTGCAATTGAAAAATATATGATGGTGAGCGTTCACTACAATAGGCACAAATCCGGCGTTTGCCCGCTCAACGATACGGCAACACTGCCAAACTCAGGAGGAAAATGACATGGAGATCAAGCAGACCCAAAAGGCTTCCATGACCGGCAAGCGGGTGATCGTTACCGGTCCGACCTCGGGCTTCGGAAAAGAGATCGTCTTTCAACTCGCTTCGCTCGGCGCGGAGATCGTGCTTGCCTGCCGCGACCTCGAACGCGGCGAGCAAACCGCCGCGGAGATCGCGCAGCGCACGGGCACGAAGAACTGCGCGGTCATGCGCCTGGATGCTTCCGATCAACGGTCCGTGCGCGAATTCGCCCGCCAGTACCGCGCCAGGTTTCCCCGCCTCGACGTGCTCGTCAACAATGCCGGCATCAACCGCTCCAGCCGGCAGCTGAGCGTGGACGGCATCGAACTGACTTTTGCCACCAATGTGCTCGGTTACTATCTCCTGACCCGGGAACTGCTCGACCTGCTGCGGGCGAGCGCGCCGGCACGCATCGTCAATGTGGCATCCACCTACGCCATGGACCTCGATCTCAGCGATCTCCAGTTTACACGCCGGGCTTATGAAGGACGAAAAGCGTATGCGCAGTCCAAGGCCTGCGACCGTCTGCTCACCTGGGCCATGGCCCGGAGGCTCGAAGGCAGCGGCGTCACCGCCAACGCCATGGCGCCCGGCCTGGTCGTGAAAACGGGCCTCTACCGCGACACCTCCCCGGCGGCCATGCTCTTCATGCGCGTACTGGGCCTTTTCATCGGGCGCAGCATCGCGCAAGGGGCCGATACCGCCATTTGGCTGGCGAGCAGCCCGGAAGTGGAGGGCGTCAACGGCAGGTTCTTTGAACTCCGCAAAGAGGTGCCCTGCAAGTTCAGAAATGCGGAGGACGAGGAAAAGTTGTGGAGCATTTGTGAAGGGCTGACCGGACCGGCCTGAGCCGCCCGCAGTCTGACATTAAGCAGCAAAATGGATGGCAAGGAGCGTGATAGGATGGAGATACGAAAAATCGTGCAGCCGGGGGAAGCGAAGGCATGCGCCCGGATGATGGCCGCTTCCGAGCCCTGGATCACTTTGCGTCGCGACTATGAAACGCTGCTCCGGATCGTCGCCAACCCGGCGCGGGAAGTGTACGTGGCGGTGGAGGGCAGCAAGGAAATCGCGGGCTTCATCATGCTGAACATGCAGGGGGCGTTCATCGGGTACATCCAATCCATCTGCATCGCGCCCGGCTGGAGGAACAAGGGCATCGGCAGCCGGCTCATGGCATTCGCCGAGGAGCGCATTTTTAAGGAAACCCCCAATGTCTTTATCTGCGTCTCCTCCTTCAATCCGAACGCCAAGCGGCTTTATGAACGTCTCGGCTATGAAGTCGTCGGTGAGTTGAAGGAATACATCGTCCCCGGCCATTCCGAGATCCTTTTGCGTAAAACCATCGCTCCCTTGACGGGATTCAAAAAACAGCAGTAAAATTAACTTTCGACAAAAAAAGACTGGGGACGGATTGTAAAAAAGCAAAAAAATCTTTTATTAAGGATTCAAAATGGGCATAACTCAACTGAAAATCGCGGTAACTGGGCTGGGTTTTGTTCTGATCTTCCTCTCCGGCTACTGGCTGAACCGCATGGGACAGCCGTTCAGCTTGGTCGTGCTGGCGATCCATAAACTGATCGCCGTGGCAACGATCGCAACCCTGGTCGTGACCGTCCTGCGCATAAACAAGATCGCGCCGCTGGGTCAGGCTGAATGGATCGCCTGCATTGCGGCCACCGTGTTTTTCGTGGCCACGATCGCTTCCGGCGGCTGGCTGGGCGCAGTCAAAAACATGCCGGCCGTGGTCCGCATGCTGCACCGCATCCTGCCGTTCCTGACCGCGCTCTCCACCGCCGCCTTTCTCTACCTGCTGTTCCGCCGCAGATAGAAGCTGACCCGGGACGGATCGTGTTGGCGATACTATGGTAATATAGTTGAATCATGAAGCAGCTTAAGACGAAACCATATCGGCTCCC
>Ga0209540_10001434_pt1 | contig 18151 bp, 17 predicted proteins | sample BarGraIncu01121A_FD_184501 | JGI IMG/M metagenome (GOLD analysis project Ga0209540, IMG submission 184501) | Arctic peat soil microbial communities from Barrow, Alaska - Barrow Graham LP Incubations 011-21A (SPAdes) (version 2) | ecosystem: Environmental > Terrestrial > Soil > Wetlands > Peat... | reverse complement strand
AGATCTTTTCTGGCTGGGTTTGGCTCAAAACATTGGTAATCAAAGTAAAATAAAACAGGAAAAGGGAGTCTTTTCATACCCTGTTGGTGGATTTTATATTATCCGGGAAAATGATTCAATGACCTATATTCGATGCGGTAAACATAAAGACAGACCGGCTCATGCAGATAATCTTCACCTGGATATCTGGTATAAAGGAATTAATATATTTAGAGATAATGGATCATATTTATATAACTCGAAGCCAGAATTATTAAAGTTTTTTATGGGAACCCAATCGCACAATACTGTGATGCTGGGTGATTTTGATCAGATGCTAAAGGGTCCAAGGTTTATATGGTTCGATTGGTCCCAATCTAAAAATGCAGAATTAAAGGAATATGAAAATCAATACGAATTTATTGGTACAATCTCTGCATTCAGATACCTTGAGAAAGGAATTCAGCATAGAAGAAAAGTAATAAAGCTGAAAGACATTGCAAGATGGATCATTGAAGACGAGATTATTGTAACAGGAAAGTATACTATGAAGCAGTTATGGCATTTCAAACCTGAGGTAGAAGATTTAATACGTATCGAAGCACATGATATTGAGGGGAAAACATTGGTAAAGCAGGTTAACGATGGATGGTATTCATCTTATTATGGAGAGAAAGAGAGAACTCAATATTGGAGTTTCTCTACAAAAGGAAGAAAAATTATTACTGAAATTGAAATAACAGAATGAAAGTCCTTTATTTCCACCAATATTTCCAAACTCGCAATAGTGCAGGAGGTACTCGCAGCTATGAATTTTCAAAACGGTTTGTTGATAGTGGTAATAAAGTCACAATTGTTTGTGCACGAAATAGTAGTGAAGATTTATCTCTTAATGATTATGTAGGTCGAGGTTACCGTCGGGGTATTGTTGATGGTATTGATGTCATTCAGATAGATCTGTTTAGTTCCAATAAGTCAGATTTTTTCCATCGTACTATAGTTTTTATTCGCTTTGCATTTCGATCCGTGCTATTTGCTTTTTCAGAAGAATATGATATACTACTGGCAACTTCTACACCTCTGACGATAGGAGTCCCGGGAATAATTTTAAAGTTTTTTAAGCCTAGAAAGAAATTTGTTTTTGAGGTTCGCGACCTATGGCCTGAATTGCCGAAAGCAATGGGGGTAATTAAAAATCCAATTCTCCTCTGGTTGATGAAAAGGCTTGAAGTAATGACATATAAATCGGCTGATGCCTGCATTGGTTTATCACCGGGCATTATAGAAGGAATTGCCAGATATGGAGTTCCCCGTAATAAAATTGCACTGATACCTAATGCGTGTGATCTGGATCTTTTTTCAGCAGGTAAACAGGATAAGAGCATCATCCCGGGGTGTGATTCCAATTCATTTATCGCAATATTCACCGGAGCTCATGGACTTGCAAATGGTTTGGATTATGTGCTGGATGCTGCTAAATGTCTTAAAGAAGCGAACGCTGATCGTATCAGGATAGTATTAATAGGAGACGGTTCGCAAAAGCAAAGACTTATAGATCGTGCTAATCAATCAGGCCTTGATAATTGCATTTTTTTAGATCCTGTGCCAAAACTTCGTCTTGCAAAAATCCTTAAGGCTGCAGATGCAGGTATGATGATACTGGCTGATGTCCCGGCGTTTTCATATGGGACTTCTCCAAATAAATTCTTTGATTACATAGCATGTGGATTACCCGTAATTGTTAATCATTATGGTTGGGTAGCTGATTTGCTTAAACAGAATTATTGCGGATTTGCTGTTGATCCCAAACGTCCACAGGATTTTGCTGGAAGACTCATAGAATTAAGTCTCAATGCTAAACTCTGCCTGGAGTTTGGACTTAACAGCAGAGCTCTTGCGGAGAGAGAGTTTTCCCGAGACGACCTTACAAATAAATGGATTGATTTTATTGAAAAGGTTTAACCTGATATTTGTGATTTTTAGTTAAGCTTTATAAACCTATGTATCCCAGATACTTTAAATCTGTTTTCGATACTTTTTTGTCTTTTGTGGCGTTGGTATTATTGTCTCCTCTTATTTTGCTTATTATAGTATTGCTTATTTTTTCAAACGGGGGTTCCCCCTTCTTTGTTCAAAAACGTCCAGGTAAAAACAGTAAAGTATTTAAACTTGTTAAGTTCAGAACCATGAATGAAAAACGAGACAGTAATGGAGAGCTTTTACCTGACAATGAGCGATTGACTTCAGTTGGTATATTCATAAGAAAGACATCATTAGATGAGCTGCTTCAGTTAATAAATGTTATTAAAGGTGATATGTCCATTATTGGTCCGCGTCCTTTATTGGTGGAATATCTTGAGCTCTATTCGCCAGAGCAGGCAAGAAGGCATGAGGTAAAACCTGGTATTACCGGTTGGGCTCAGGTAAATGGCAGAAATGCTATTTCATGGGAAGAAAAGTTTATATTAGATATTTGGTATGTAGATCATTTATCTTTTTTACTTGATTTCAAAATAGTACTTTTGACAATAAAAAAAGTTTTTGAACAGGAAGGAATTACTAAAGTCGGACATGCCACAACGGAGGCTTTTAATGGGAAAAACTAAATTATGAAAGACATAGCAATTTACGGAGCTGGAGGTTTCGGAAAGGAAGTAGCGTGCCTACTTAATACAATTAATAGTGTTAAACCTAAATGGAATCTTATCGGTTTCTTTGATGATGGAATATTAAAAGGAGACAAGAATGAATTTGGAATTGTTCTCGGTGGTATAGAAGACTTAAATGCCTATGATAAACCGTTAGCAATTGTATTTTCTATAGGAACTCCTTCTATTGTGGAAACCTTGGTGGGTAAAATAAATAATACTAACCTTAATTTCCCGAATATTATAGCTTCCGACTTATTCCTTTTGGATGAACCATCCTTCTCCATCGGAAAAGGTAATCTTATAATGGTTCAATCACTGATAAGTTATAATGTCAGAATTGGTGATTATAATCTTCTTAATTGTGGAGTCAGTCTAGGGCATGAAGTCTCCATGGGATCATATAATACAATGATGTCATATGTTAAAATCTCCGGAGCAGTAAAGATTGGTAATGCAAACTTCTTTGGCGTTTCTTCGGTGGTACTTCAAGAAATTCAAATAGGCAATTATACAACTATTGGAACTAATAGTGTTATTATGAGGAAAACAAAAGACCATACTACTTATCTTGGTAATCCAGCTTCTGAAATATTGAAACCAAAATTGTAAATAATAAATATTAAATATTAATTTAATTAAAGAGTTACTATGACAAATGACGAACTGTACAAAAAAGTATTTTGTGATACATTCCTAATAGAAGAATCTCAGCTGACTGGGCTGGCCTATCAAGGTGTTAAATCTTGGGATTCTATAGGTCATATGGCATTAGTTGCAGCTTTAGAAGAGACTTTTGATATTATGATGGAAACAGATGATATTATAAATATGTCATCCTTTGAGAAAGGCAAGGAAATATTAATTAAGAATTATGCACTAGAATTTTAACTTAAAATTACCAAATTATGCTTTTAACTGGGAAAAATGCAGTAATAACGGGTTGTTTGAAAGGTATTGGAAGATCTACACTTGAGACTATTGCAATAAATGGTTCTAATGTCTGGGCATGTGCTTTAGCACCTGATGAAGAATTTGAGATTTTTTGCCAAGACCTGGCAAATGAAAACAATGTTTGGATTAAACCTGTTTATTTTGATTTGTCGGATCATGAACAAATAAAAACAGCGTTGAAGCAAATAGCATCTGATAAACAGCCTATTAATATATTAGTTAATATTGCCGGAATGACTAAAGATGCGTTATTTCATATGATACCAATGGATCAGATGAAATTGATTTTTGAAGTTAATTTCTTCGCCCAAATGTACATTACTCAGTTTATAACTAAACTAATGGTCAGACAAAAAGTAGGTAGCGTTGTTAACATTTCTTCAATATCAGCTCTTGATGGAAGTTATGGACAATTATCTTATAGTGCAAGTAAGGCTGCAATAATTGGAGCTACAAAGACTCTTTCTATTGAACTTGCCGATAAGGGTGTACGTGTAAATGCTCTTGCACCAGGTGTTATCGATACAGATATGGTCAAAGCAGTTCCGGAAGATATAATTATGAAGCGTATTAATCAAATTAGTTTAAAAAGGTTAGGACATGTTGATGAGGTTAGTAAGGCAGTTCTGTTTCTGGCTTCAGATTTATCGGATTATATTTCTGGACAGGTAATACGTATTGATGGAGGAATCTAATAATGGAAGAAAGATTACTTAAAGGGAAAAATGCAATTGTCACAGGATGCACTAGAGGTATTGGCAGAAGTATAGTTGAGATATTTGCTCAGAATGGAGCAAATATTTGGGCCTGTGCACGAAAGAAAACTGAGGAGTTTGAGGAGACTCTGCAATTGTTGTCAGATAAATTTAATATAGAGATTAAACCCGTTTATTTTGATCTTACTGATAAAGAAAAAATGAAAATTGCTGTAAGGACTATAATGAGCGATAAAAAAGATATCGACATATTGGTCAATAATGCCGGCATAACGTACAATGCGTTGTTTCAAATGTCAACAATAGATAAGTTAAACGAAGTTTTTGATGTAAACTTTATTTCGCCATTCTTATTTACTCAATATATTGTGAAAATAATGTTAAGGAAAAGGAGTGGATCTATTATTAATATTGCTTCTTCAGCTGCAATTGATGGAAACCCAGGTCGCTCAGTATATGGAGCCAGTAAAGCAGCCTTATTGTGTGCTACTAAATCATTAGCTGCGGAATTAGGTGATCAGGGAATCAGGGCTAATGTAATTGCTCCTGGTATTACAAAAACAGAAATGCTTAGTAGCATGACAGAAGAAGTAATCAATCAAACAGTTATAAATACTGATATGAAAAGATCAGGCGAGCCTATCGACATTGCGAATGCTGTATTGTTTTTAGCTTCCGATCTTTCGTCGTATGTTACCGGCCAGGTAATTCGAGTAGATGGCGGGATGTAAAATCTAATTATCAATTACATGCAAAATTATGATTATTTAAAGGAAATGTCCCAAAGAATCAGGCTTAGGATATTAGAGCTGACTTATAGTGCAGGGAAGAGTGGAGCTCATGCTGGAGGAGGATTGTCTGCTGTCGAAATATTGGCAACACTTTATGGGTCTGTTTTGAAATATGATATAAATAATCCCCTTGATAAAAATAGAGATCGGTTTATCTTGAGCAAAGGGCATTCAGCAATAGCTCTTTTTTCAACATTGGAACAAGTGGGATTTTTAACAAAGGAAGAATTAGATCAGTTTGAAGTTAACGGATCTCCATTTTATGCTCATTCTTCACGCAATTTGTTAAAAGGTATTGAATTTTCTGGCGGAAGTCTTAGTTTAGGATTATCGTTTGCCGTTGGGGTTGCATTGGCTAATAAAAAGGATGGTTTGAGTAATCATGTTTATGTATTGGTTGGTGATGGGGAATGTGATGAAGGATTAGTTTGGGAGTCTTTAATGTCAGCTTCTCATTTTAATTTGACAAATTTAACAGTAATTGTTGATTTTAATGGACTGCAATCAGATGGATATTCTTCAGAAATAATGAATAAATCTTCATTACCTGACAAATTCAGATCTTTTGGTTTTAGTGTGAAAGAAATTGAGGGACATGATATAAATCTTCTTTATGAATCATTTAGCTCAAAGGATTTATCAAAGCCAAATGCTATAATTGCCTCCACTATTAAAGGTAAAGGGGTTTCATTTATGGAGAACAATGTAAATTGGCATCATGGAAGTTTATCCCTGGATCAGTACAATCTGGCTGTATCTGAACAGAAATGACACGTTATTATGGTTGAAGTAAATAAGCTTAACGCCCGGATATTTTCAAAACTTGGACAAAGCGGGACGACTTTTGGAATCGGACTTTTTGAAATACTAAAAAAACATCCCGAAATAATCGTTTTATCATCTGATATGTCTAGACCTGCAGGATTAGACCGGTTTAAAACAATGTATCCTGATATGTTTTATAATGTAGGTATTGCTGAACAGAATCTTATTGGAATTGCCTCAGGGATAGCTAGTGAGGGTAAAAAAGTAATTGCAACGGCACAAGCTGCATTTATTTCTATGAGAAGCTTTGAACAAATTCGCCAGTATATGGGATATATGAAATCTGATATTGTGGCAATTGGTATAAGCTCCGGGTTTGCTTTGAACTTTTTTGGAAATTCTCATTATGCCATTGAAGATTTAGCAATCATGAGATCAATCCCCGGTTTAACAATTATTTCACCTTCCGATGCCGGACAAGCAGCTAAAGCACTTGAATCTGCAATTGACATTGATGCTCCTGTATATATCCGCCTTAGCGGCACTCTTAATTGTCCAATAGTTTATAAAAATGACTACAAATTTGAAATAGGAAAGGCAAAATTGGTTAAGGATGGTAACGATATTACCATTTTCGCGACAGGCAGTATGGTCTATAATTCTTTGCAGGCAAGTGACTTATTAGAAAAGAAAGGAGTATCTACTCGTGTAATTGATATGCATACCTTAAAACCATTGGATACAGACATCTTAGTAAAATGTTCTTCTTCAAATCTTTTTGTTTCAGTTGAAGAACATAATATAGTTGGCGGACTTGGAACTGCTATATCTGAATTTATTGCATCTAACAGGGACCTGCCACAATTATTGCGTTTGGGTGTAATGGATACTTTTTCTTACCCTGGTGATTACACTTATCTACTTGAGCAAAACAGACTGATTCCTCAATTGTTAGCGGAAGATATATTGAATAATTATAAGTAAACCATTTGAAGTATGTCGCTATTTAATAAATTAGCTGATAAGTATAGAGACAATTTAGCTGTAATAAGCGATAAAGAAGAGACTTTGACCTATGCCGATTTAGATAGTATTTCTAGAAGGATAAAAGACAGAATACAAAAACGGTCTTTGGTCTTTTGTCTATGTGAGAATACTATTGGATCGTTTTGTGGTTACTTCTCTTTTATTAATAATGGAATCGTTCCTTTAATGCTTGACACCACTATTAATAAAGATTTATTGGATAATTTGATTGAAATCTATAAACCTAATTATTTATGGTTGAATAACTCTTTATTAAAAGCTTATCAAGATAATCAAATTGAGTTCTCTGAATATAGTTTTTCATTAGTTTTATTAAGCGTCAAGAAGGTAGAACTCAATGATGAATTAGCTCTATTACTAACCACCTCAGGAAGTACTGGAAGTCCTAAATTGGTTAGACTGTGCTATGAAAATATTCTGGCAAATGCAGAGTCTATTGCAAAATATTTACAAATTACTAATAATGAGCGTCCAGTTACTTCTTTACCAATGAGCTATTCCTACGGTTTATCAGTATTAAATAGTCATCTTATAAAAGGAGCGACTATTTTATTGACAGATAAATCTATTGCTCAGAAAGATTACTGGAATTTTGTAAAAGAACAGAAAGCAACTTCTATGGCAGGTGTTCCCTATACTTATGAGATGTTAAAACGTTTGAGATTTTTCAGAATGGATTTGCCACATCTTAAAACACTTACTCAAGCAGGAGGAAAACTATCTCCTGACTTGGTTAAGGAATTTGTTGATTATGCTATTCAAACTGATAGGAAGTTTTTCGTGATGTATGGACAGACTGAAGCTACAGCACGTATGAGTTATCTGCCTTTTCATAAGGCTGCAGAAAAATATTCCAGTATGGGTGTTGCTATTCCGGGTGGAAAGTTCTCGTTAATCAATGAAAAGGGGATTGAAATTGAGGTTGCTGATTCAGATGGTGAACTCATTTATACTGGTAAAAATGTAAGTTTAGGATATGCTGAATGTCTAGAAGACTTATCTAAAGGCGATGAGAACTTGGGTGTATTACACACAGGTGATATTGCACGAAGGGATAATGATGGCTATTATTATATTACCGGTAGAATGAAAAGGTTTATTAAAATATATGGTAATCGCTTGAATCTTGATGCTTCGGAGCAAATTGTTAAAACAATTACTCCTGATTGTGCTTGTGTTGGCAGAGATGATAAAATGATCGTGTACATAACTGACCAAAGCTTATGTACTATGGTCAGGGATCTACTGGTAAATATGACTGGAATAAATAATTTAGCTTTTGATGTGAGGGCTATTCAGGAAATACCTAAGAATGACTCTGGAAAGGTCCAATATGCTAAATTAAAGAATGAATGAATAAATAGATATGGATATAGAGGATCTAATGAATATAAATCCATATTTGTTGGATAAAAATGATAAAGAGAAACTATTGACTCAAGGGTTAGTGGGTCTAACCAGAAAGCACTACGCTGGGTCGGTTCATTACAAACAGATGATGGATGCAATTGGACTTGATTTTTCTAAAATCAAGTCTTATTATGATCTGCCTTTTCTACCTGTAAGGATGTTTAAAGAGTTGGAATTAGTTAGTGTTCCCAAAGAAGAAATAGTAAAAACTTTGACCTCATCTGGAACTACTAACCAACAAGTTTCCAAGATATTTTTAGACCGCGAAACATCATCATTGCAGACAAAGGTATTAACAAAAATTGTTTCTGACTTTGTTGGTAAGAAGCGTGTCCCAATGTTGATTTTGGATAGTTCATCAGTAATAAAAAACAGAGAAATGTTTTCTGCTCGTGGTGCCGGTATTCTTGGTTTTTCAATGTTCGGTTCACAAAGAATGTATGCATTAGATGAACATATGCAATTAGATATAGAGGGAGTTAAAAATTTCCTTGATGCTCATAAAGCAGAGCCAATCTTTATGTTTGGTTTTACTTTTATAATATGGCAACACTTCTATAAGGAACTAGAGCGCATTGGTTATTATCCTGATTTATCAAAAACAGTGTTAATTCATGGCGGGGGTTGGAAAAAATTATTGAATGAGTCTGTTGTCCCGGATGAATTTAAAAAGCGCTTGAATGTTGTTTGCGGAATCGGTATTGATCATATACACGATTATTACGGAATGGTTGAACAAACGGGGACTATATACATGGAATGTGAAGTAGGTCATTTGCATGCTTCTAATTATTCTGACGTTATAATCAGAAGGCCTTTGGATTTTTCTGTGGCTGATTTTGGAGAGAAAGGATTCATAGAAGTGGTTTCTTTATTGCCACAAAGTTATCCTGGCCATATCTTACTAACGGAGGATGAAGGAGTAGTTTTAGGGGAGGATGATTGCCCTTGTAACCGGAAGGGTAAGTATTTTAAGGTTATTGGCAGAATTAGAAATGCTGAAATTAGAGGCTGTAGTGATACTTATGCAACTCAATTTAACTGAAATAACTTTTCTGCTTCCACAAGATGCAGAGTTAGATAAAGTAAGAGACCTAGATCCTGATGAAATATTTTCGGATTTGTCAGTCGGTTTTCTAAGTACACTTTCATCTGTACTGGCAAAAAATCAACTAATCCGGCGCTATCCAGATGTAGCTACATTTGCTTTTTTTTGTAGAAAGGCTAATATTCTGGCAAATAAAAAAAGATATGAAGATGATATAATAAGGTTAGGTCGAGGAATTGTTTTTCATATTGCTCCTTCAAATGTGCCAGTTAACTTTGCTTATTCTATGGTAGCTGGCATACTAAGTGGAAATATCAATATTGTGCGAGTTCCTTCTGAACGTTTTGAGCAAGTTGATTTAATATCTAGTTCTATAAAACAGGTGACTGATTTACCAGAATTCGCTATTTTTAAAAAACGGTTATTCCTTGTTCGATACGATCGACAAAGTAGTGTTACAACAATATTATCCTCTTTATGTGATGTGCGTGTAATTTGGGGTGGGGACGATACCATTGATCAAATACGTCAGTCCTCATTGCCACCTCGCTCTTATGATATAACATTTGCCGATAGATATTCTTTAGCTGTGATAAACGCTGATGCGTTAATAGTTGAAACTAACTTCGATAAGCTTGCTGAAGGATTTTATAACGATACTTATTTGTTCGATCAAAATGCCTGCTCAGCTCCTCGTTTGGTTATTTGGACTGGAAAAAAAGAAAATATAATTAAGGGAAAGAATATGTTCTGGGGGGCTGTTGAAAAGAGAGTAGAACAATATAATATGTCCTCTATATTAACTATGGATAAACTTTCTGCATTATATTGGCAAAGCACTCAATGTGAGGGTATTCAAAGAGTAACGCCAAAGGATAATAAACTCTGGAGAATCCACATCAGCAACATTTCTCCTGATATTGATAAATTCAGATGTGCTGGTGGATACTTTTTGGAGTATGAAGCAGATTCGTTGAACGAGCTAAAAGAGATTGTAAACCGCAAATATCAAACGCTTGCTTATTATGGATATTCCCGGAAGGAACTTTCTGATTTTATGAAATTCAACCGTTTAAATGGTATTGATAGAATTGTCCCATTTGGAAAAACAACAGATTTTAGTCTGGTATGGGATGGATATGATCTGATTCGATCTTTATCAAGAGAGTGTCCGATTGATTAAAGATTGAGTGGATAAAAGTGATAAAACACAAGTTGAAGAATCTTTTTAATATAAGGACCAACTGCATCTGATGCCAGGGATGTATATCCAGGGCATGGTGATAAAGAGACTGTTATATTAACAATGAAGACAATATCTACACAAATTCAGAGAGACTGTGACAGAACGTTAAGATGACTTTATGCTCTTGCAAAATGTAAAAGACAATAGAAATACAGATAACAGAAAAAATGGATCTGTAGAATTAATTAATTAAACGATAACTAATAATGAATAATAAGATATGGCTTTCATCTCCGCATATGGGTGGTGGTGAAATGAAATATGTTCAAGACGCATACGATACAAACTGGGTAGCACCGCTTGGCCCAAATGTTAACAACTTCGAAAAAGAACTAGCAGATAAGTTAGGAATAGCCGGTGTTGCTGCATTAAGTTCCGGTACAGCCGCTATTCACTTAGCACTCATTATCCTTGGAATTAAACATAGTGATGAAGTAATCTGTTCCTCATTTACTTTTTCTGCTACTGCAAATCCGATCATGTATCAATCTGCTACACCAGTTTTCATTGATAGCGAGGCGGATACCTGGAATATGGATCCTGAATTGTTGGAAACCGCGATAAAAGACAGAATAAAAAAAGGAAATAAACCAAAAGCTATTGTTTTTGTCCATTTATACGGAATGCCAGCGAAAATTTATGATATTTTAGAGATATCGCAGCGCTATGATATCCCCGTTATCGAAGATGCCGCAGAGGCGCTTGGAAGTAGGTTTAATAAACAATCCTGTGGCTCATTCGGACTAATGGGAATTCTCTCTTTTAATGGCAACAAGATAATAACTACTTCGGGAGGGGGAGCATTAGTCTCGAATAACCTGAAGTATATTGAAAAGGCGCGGTTTTTAGCTACCCAGGCTAGGGACAAAGCTCCACATTATCAACATTCTGAGGTAGGATATAATTATCGAATGAGTAATATTGTTGCAGGAATTGGAAGAGGGCAACTTGAGGTGTTAGAAAGCAGAATAATTAAAAGACGAGAGAATAATCAATTTTATCGGAAATTATTATCTGATTATGACTTCATTTCATTTCAGAATGAACCTAAAAATCATTTTTCAAATTATTGGCTTACTACAATAATTGTTGGTACAAATAAACAGGGAATAACCTCCGAAAGTATCCGCCTAAGCATGGAACAGGAGAATATAGAAACACGTCCTCTTTGGAAACCTATGCACCTTCAGCCGGTTTTTGCCGGCTATCCGGTATATTTGAATGGAGTGTCTGAAAGGTTGTTTAATCACGGACTTTGTCTTCCTTCTGGTAGTAACTTGTCAGAACCAGAAAAAGAAAGAATTGTCAGGTGTTTTGAAGCAATACTATAGGTGAGTTTAATTTCAGTGAGTTTTTCCCTATTCATCATTCAGCCTTAGTTTTTTTGATCTTGTTTAAAACTTTGGCAATATCATTATTTTCAAATAAAACAAATGAAAGATTCTCTAAAAAAGTTAGACTTCATTAAAGGTGAGATGGTTATTCTTGATTTGACATTTCTTTTTTATCTGATGAGATCCTCTATACCATTTTTTAAATATCCATTTCTAGTATTATATGGATGTTTGATTATCTATTCTTTAATTAAGAAGTTAGATCAGATTGGACCCTCACTAATAAAATTTGCGAGAAATTATTACTTGATAATCTTACTTATTTTAATACTTATTGTTTCTTTCTTCTTATCAGATAAACTCTTTTTAACAATTTTTAAAGATGTTCTAAATGCCGTAATCTTAATATCAATTTTCTTTTTAACGTCACTTTATATAAAAACAAATAAGCAACTTAATAATTTAGTAAGTCATTTAATTGTACTAATAATTCTGTTCGCAATAGTTATATCTTTTAATGAACTATTAAATTTATTGGATTTATTCACTGGTAGTAATGTGTCGCCTCTAATTGGAATTCCTCCGGATACAGGAGTAACAATCTTCGAAATTGATAACAACTTTAGTACGCTTCCGCTCATTTTTAGTATGATAGCTATTATCTTTTTTTTGATAAAAACCGATTCTACCCGTCGCCTTATTATTTGTAATCTTTTGCTGATCATTTTTTCATTCAGTCTGTTTTTATCAGGTTCCAAAAGAGGCTTAATCCTGTTGTGCATTATTATTTTTCTTCTTGTTTTGATACAGATACTAAGGTTTCTCTCAAAGAAGAATATTTTATTAAGATTGGGTTCAAGAACAATTTATTTTCTGCTTTCAGTTATCGTTCTGGCATCTTCTTTATTGTATATGACATTTAATACTTCAAACGCTTTCAAGAACAGAACTCTGGAAATATTGGGATCAAAGAACGTGCTGGACACTAAAGTGAAAATTACAGATATCATTATCAGATATACTACAGTATTTAACAGAACTGTCACATTTAATGATCTTTATAAAATTATCTGGACTCCGGAATTTAATTCGACAGATCCGGAGAGTTCATGGGGGACACGAAATCATAAAAGTGTATTTCCTTTGACTGGTAAAAATGTTGAAATAGTACCTGCTGGTTGCAAAGGTTATTTATTGGACAATACTACTAATTCTCATAAGGAGGGTACCTATTGTGACGCTTATTCTTTATTAGCTAATCTGGAAGTAAATAAGGGAGACAGATATAAAGCTTCTGTCTATTGTTTTGTTTCAGAAGACTTTGACGGGGATATGGTAAGGTTGGCAGTCGGAACTGATTATATCTATAAAAAAATTGTTTTTGGAGACCCTGCGGCTTTTTATAATCTGCATGAAAAAGGTGTCTGGAGAAAACTTGAAATCAATTTTGAGTGTAATAAGGGCCAGGTTCCAATTTACATAAGCATCGTTAAAAATGGAGTCAAGAATTTGTCTAGTTTAAAAGGATATACCATTTTTGCTTACCCGATATACCAAAAGATCGAAAAGAATGATAGTGTTTTATCTCATGCAAATCTTAAAAATATAATAATTGGGAATATGCACCAACCCGATATAAACGAAATTCAAAGTAGCAAATCGAATTTTCTTAATCAGGAAGATGTATATTTTTGTAAAATGAACCTGCCCATCCAAATGAATTCTTGCGCTGTAAATCCTGTGGTCTTTAATAAGTGGAATTCTGCAAGTCTTTTTAACATTTCGAATACTCTTGGTCATGTGCCATATGTATTTTTTAAAAATCAAGATCAGGATCCTGTCAGAAATTGGGCAAATAGGTTTATTTCAGAAGATACTGTATATTATGGTTATAAAAGTTATTTAACAGTTGATGCTGCATGGAATAAATATGGTGATGAACGAATTGTACGCTGGTTGTTTGCCATTCAGGTTTTTTCAAAAGAGTTTAACTGGCAGCAAAGAATATTTGGAGGAGGTTTTAATTTTTTAAACTGGTACGGCTATTATTTTTTAAAAGACAAAACAATGAGTGACTGGCCTCACAATCCATTTTTATCTATTCTTCTGTATTCTGGTATAGTAGGACTCCTTATCTATTGTATTTTTTTATACAAGGTTTTCTATTATTATTTAAAATACCTGAAAGAGTATCCTTTATTATTTATTTTCTTTATAATAACTTTCTTTTTTTCATTTTTTAGTGGAGGAAATCCATTCGATCCTCCTATAATGGGATTTTTTGTGATCCTGCCATTTTTCATCCATACAATTCATAAAAAAGATTAGACTGAATCCATAAATATTTAAATGAAAGAGAACGAATCATTTTGGGATAGCTATGCATCAGATTTTGATGCAATCTATGGAACTAAGAACTCATGGATAAATAATGCAATAAACAAAATGTTCCGTGGTTGTATGAAAATCCGGTTCGATAAAACTATGCAAATCATTCCGGAACAGGATGTCTCAATAATCGATATTGGCTGCGGCCCGGGACATTATTGTTATTCTTTAGGACAAGTAGGCAACAGGAAAATACTGGGAATCGATTTTTCTGAAAGGATGATTGAAATCGCACAAGATCATGTTAAGGATTCAGGTGGTATACGGGACTTAAAATTTGAGGTTGTAAATTTTCTGGAATATCAACCAGGTAAAAAATTTGACTTCAGTATTATGATGGGTTTTATTGAATACTTCAAAAATCCCGAACTGGTTATTTTAAAAGCTCTTAGTATAACCGGGAAGAAAATTCTCATAAGTTTTCCCGTTGCAGGAGGTTTTTTGGCTTTTCAACGAAAATTAAGATATCGAAGCAGATGTTATTTACGGCTTTACAGTTATGAGGATATTAAGAGATTACTGGAAAGTTTAAATATAAATTCCTATACAATCGAGAAGATACAACGAGACTTTTTTGTTACTATTAACTTAACCTGAATAGGATGGAAGCTCTAATGTCTGTTGATGTCGAAGAATGGTTTCATATTCCCACCGGCCTGGATAATATTCTTCCATTTAATCAATGGGACACAGCTCAGCAAAGAATACAATATGTTCTTCCAAGAATATTGGACTTATTTGAAAAGAATAAGGTAAGAGCCACTTTTTTCTTTCTTGGATGGATTGCTGAAAAACATCCTGACCTGGTAAAAGAGACAGTTCGATATGGTCAGGATATAGGTACCCATGGTTACGCACATAAATTGATCTTTAATCAAACACCGGTTGAATTTAGAAGCGATATATGTAAAGCAATATCTGTTCTGGAAAACATAACAGGTCGGAAAGTAATTGGTTATAGAGCACCTGGATTCTCTATTACACCAGACACAGAATGGGCCTTTGAAATCCTTGCAGAACAGGGGATTAAATATGATTCTTCTATTTTCCCAGGTAAAAGGTTCTATGGGTTTCACGAGAAGTTTGAAAAAGCACCAACAATAGTTGATACTAAATATAGTGAAATAGTAGAATTCCCTCAGTCTCTTATAGATTTTGGTTTCTTTAAATTGTCATGCTTTGGAGGAGGATATTTCAGGTTGTTTCCTAAATCAATTTTTCTGAAAATGGCAAATGTGCTTAAGAAAACCGGTCGGCCTCTTGTTTTCTATATACACCCAAGAGATCTTGACATAAATCAACCTCAAATACACTTTCCATTCCTCAAAAAAATAAGATATTACATTAACATTTCAAAAACAGAACAAAAGCTTGATGAAATCACCAGGCATTTTAACTTTAAGAGCTTCGAAATGATGATGTCAGATGTTTCATTTTTGGGAAAACTAACTCATTCAAGCGGAATAAAAATATAAGACAGCATTAAAAATATTTGATGTAAAATGGTGAAACCAAAATTCTCAATTTTAACTGTTTCTTATAATAATGCTAATACTATTTCCGATACTATTAATTCAGTACTTTCACAAACATATCAAGAAATTGAGTACATAATAATTGACAACTCCTCAACTGATGGGACTATTGAATTAGTTCGATCTTTTGGAAAAGAAATTTCAAAGTTTATATCTGAGCCTGATAAAGGCATTTACGACGCGATCAATAAAGGTATTAAACTTGCATCCGGGAACATTGTCGGAATAATTAATTCTGATGATTTCTTTTGTAATGCAGATGTCATACAGAAAGTTGCAGATGCTTTCAATGATACTGATGTTGATGCTGTGTTTGGAGATGCTCAGTTTGTTAATCCGAAAAATCCTTCAAGAATTGTAAGATTTTATTCCTCAAAAAAATTCAATCCGGGAAAATTCAGATTCGGGTTTATGCCTGCCCATCCCACTTTTTACGTAAAAAGAGATCTGTTTGAGAAATTTGGATTCTACAAAACTGATTATAAAATAGCAGCTGATTTTGAATTATTAATCCGGTTCCTATATATAAATCATGTAAGGTACAAATATTTGGAAATGCCTTTTGTGTCAATGAGAACCGGTGGCATAAGTAATAAATCTCTAAAGAGTAATATTATCCTGAATAAGGAAATAGCCAGGGCGTGCAAAGAAAATGGAATATATACTAATTATGCATTTATTTACTCGAAATACTTACTAAAGTTTTACGAATTTCTGGGTAATCGAAACAAGTAGACACAAATTCCATGAATCCGATAACCAATCAATCCATTATTTAATCATTCCACATTATTTGACAAAAATACTTATTACAGGAGCGGAAAGCTTCATAGGTACTAACTTCCGGAAATTTTCCAGGTTTAAAGACACAGAGGAAGTATCGTTAATTGATTACCAGCCTGAAGAAATAGAATTTGGAAAATATAATATCGTTTTGCATCTGGCTGCTTTAGTCCATCAGTCGAGAAAAATTCCTGAAACAGAATACTTTAAGGTTAACACTGATTTATGTCTGAGTATAGCAGAACTTTCAAAGAAGGCTGGAATCAGGCAATTCGTTTATCTAAGCACTCTGAAGGTCTATGGAGAAAAAGTTAATGGTTCAGAATTAAGAAATGAGAAATCGGAATGCTTCCCTGATGACTTCTATGGCAAGAGTAAGTATGCAGCAGAAAAAGGGCTTCAGAAACTGGCAAATGCTGATTTTAAAGTTTCAATTGTCCGTACACCTCTAGTATATGGTGAAGGAGTTAAAGCAAATATGATAAGCCTTATTAAACTGATCGATACATTCTCTATATTACCATTTGACAAAATAAAAAATAAAAGAAATTTCACATTCGCAGAAAACTTAGTTGGATTCATCGATAAGGTAATTGAGAAAAATATTTCCGGAATATTTATTGCTATGGATGAAAATGCAATTTCGACTACAGAACTTGTCAATTATATCTCAAAATATCTGGAGAAAAAAGTCATAATTTTCAAGTTGCCTCAGTTATGCCTTCATGTTGGAAGAATTTTTATCCCCGATATCATTGACAGACTTTATGGATCCTCCGAGTTTGAAAACAATAGAACTAAAGAGGAGTTGAATTACAGGCCAAATTATTCAACTGAGGAGGGTATAAAAAGGATGGTGTCTTTTTATCTGAAAGGCAAAAAGTTAAAATCTAAAGTCAAAAAATAAAAACAAATATTAGTTCAGGCATAATCGCTTTGTAATATACTCTATAATTCAAAAATTCAATTGAAATTCATCTTTATAATCGGCACTTTTTTCTTCCTGGGCTTCCTGTCATTTGTTCTGACCTACTTTATAATGCAATTTGCTGTCAGAAACAAAATGACTGTTGTACCAAATGAAAGAAGTTTACACGATATGCCAACTCCGAAAGGAGGAGGAATTGCTATTGTGCTTACATGGTATATTGGTATTTCGGTTTTATTTTTTTCAGGAATAATAGAACGGGGTCTCTTTTTTGCTTTACTGAGCGGAATTTTGTTAGCTATTGTAAGTCTGATCGATGATATAAAAGAACTTAAACCTGTTATCCGGCTTATTGTCCAGTTCATTACTGCAATCATTGCTTTCAACTTTCTCCATGGGCTTCGTCCTCTGGTTATGCCCGAGATCAGTTTTAACTACGATTATATTGTGTACCCAATCGCTATCGTAGGTATGGTCTGGTTCATCAATCTTTTCAATTTCATGGACGGGGTTGATGGATTTGCTTCTCTGGAAGCATTAATTATATGTGCAGTATTCTTTGTTTTTACCTGGAGTCTT
>Ga0209540_10001433_pt1 | contig 18160 bp, 17 predicted proteins | sample BarGraIncu01121A_FD_184501 | JGI IMG/M metagenome (GOLD analysis project Ga0209540, IMG submission 184501) | Arctic peat soil microbial communities from Barrow, Alaska - Barrow Graham LP Incubations 011-21A (SPAdes) (version 2) | ecosystem: Environmental > Terrestrial > Soil > Wetlands > Peat... | reverse complement strand
CAACATACGATATATATGTACAATACCGCGAAGCTTTGCTGCAAGGCAAATCGGCTCGTACAGTAAAACTGAATCCACTGGATAAAAAACTGGTAAAGGATTTATATTTGCTAACAGACAAACCGGTGATGTACGTTTGTAATGTGGACGAAGCTTCTGCCAAAGATGGTAATGCTTACGTGGAAGCACTTCGTGAAGCAGTAAAAGATGAAGATGCAGAGATATTAGTTGTTGCCGCAGCTACCGAGGCTGATATTACCGAATTGGAGACCTACGAAGAACGCCAAATGTTTCTTGAGGAAGTTGGCCTTACCGAATCGGGTGTAGCTCGTTTAATTCGTGCAGCATACCATTTGCTAGACCTACAGACCTATTTTACCTGTGGTGTGCAAGAAGTACGCGCATGGACTTTTGGACGCGGCTGGAAAGCCCCACAATGTGCTGCTGTTATTCATACCGATTTTGAAAAAGGATTTATCCGTGCCGAAGTAATTAAATATGCCGACTTTACCACACTGGGTTCGGAAGCAGCTTGCAAAGAAGCCGGTAAAATGAACGTAGAAGGTAAAGAATACGTGGTATCTGATGGAGACATTATGCACTTCCGCTTTAATGTTTAGTCTTTAGACGAAAGACATTAGAACAAAGACAATAGATTAAAGAGGTCTGCCGAATTATTTCGACAGACCTCTTTTTGATTTGAATAGCTATGATTAATGTTCCGCAGCGTATGAACCTATTTTCTCAAATTAATGTCTTTAGTTACACCATTTACAGTTAAAGTTGCTTTTGCATCTTTGTCGCCATTGCCATAATCCAGCACTGCAGTGTGTTTTTCTGAAGTAGTAAGAACTGTACCTTCAACAAAGAACTTCCAACCGCCTTTTAGGATTAATGGTTTTGTAATTTCCACTGTGTATGCAACGCCTTTAGCATTTACACCATTTGAAGTACCTGTTATTGAATAAATGTCATCCCAATAAAGAAGTGGAGTAGCATTGTTGCTTATACGAGTACGAACACGTTCCGAATTCCAAATTATTTTTGTTCCATCAGCTCTTACAATGGTGTCTTTTACCAATATTGACCAGCTAGGCGTTTCTGTCACTACAGTATTGGTCACTTGGCGATTAGACCCTAAGTAAGTGACAACTTTAGAGCCTTTAAGCTGGTTATCATTGATGAAAAACTCATAATACTCCAGTTTTCTAGTTGAACCTATAACACCCATACGGTTGGATATAGTTACATAAATTTTACCTTTTAAGGTATTACCACGTTTATCAATTACACCAGTGCCAAAGTCTATACAGATTTTTTTAGGGAAAACGGTTATACCTGTTTTATCAACCGTAATTACAACCTTACCAGAATCAATAGCACTAATTCCATTTACCTTTTGAGCTTCACTAACCGCCTGGAATCCTGCAGCATCGAACGAATTGACATATTCATCAGTTGTAGCTACAGCTATATCACTAAGATTTGCAGACTGAGCTTCATCTTGAGCTGTCACAGCTAATGTTGCATCTGAACCAACAAAGTCTTCGGATGTACAAGCTACAAAAGTACTGAAGCTAAACGATAAGGCAAATATTGCCAATAGATTTACTCTTTTCATAATAATAATTTTCAATGTGGGTATTTGAATAATTTATTTGCTTTATACTTCTAAGACAAACAAAACAAAACGCACCACTATCTGACATTGAAAAAAAATAAAATATCCTCCTCGAAAAAACCACAAACTGCTTATAATAAGCAAATTAAAACACAAAATAATTGCATTCTTTCTTATTATTTTCTTCTAAACAGATTATTTAAGTCCACCTTTATACCAATAATGCCACCATAATAAAAGATATTACCCAAATCGTAGGTCTTTATAGAATTGACATAGGTTGAATTAAGCATATTGAAGGTTGGGCCTGCAAACAACTTAACACTACTGCCAAGGTAGTAATTTATTTCGGGGCGAAACTGGGTTATAACTGTCCTTACCCCCAAATTGTAGGTCTGACCTGAAAGAAGGTTCAATCTCAGAACCTCCATGCTAAGGCCAACATGTTTCGCTACTTTAAATGCTGCTCCGCCACCAATACCACTACTTCTGGCTTTATCTGCATTAGTCCCAATCGACAATATCGCATAAAAACCATATAGTCCCAGATGAACTGCACCGGCCAATTGTTTGCTATAACCAGCCAACTCTGCTTCAAGAACACCATTATTTTTTACAAACTGACCAAATCCCTGATTGTTCTTTTTTACAATAACTTTGCGTTGTGATTGCGAGGGTAACTCCTTGACAATAGCTATTTCAGCCTCATGAATAAAAACCAACGTATCTTTCCCGGGAGCTTCAACTACCGTGTTTGATTGAACAACGACAGAGCTTTCGGTCACGACTGGTTTTAGCTCCGAACTGTCAATGACAGCTACTGGTTTATATTTCAACGGTTCCGCAATTGCTTTTGCAGGGTTGGGAATAATGATTTTCTTTTCCGGGACATCTTTTGCCACGGTTGCAACCCTTTGCAAAAGAATGAATTTATCTTTGAACCGAAACTGAATATTTTTAGGTAGCAGTTTTTGAAGTGCTGTGCCTAACGCACAATTAAGCACGGTAGGTGCCGTAATAATTTGCTTATCATTTATCTTCACCGGATCATAAGAAAAAACACAAGCAGTCTGACCACTTATGTTTTTTAGCAATAAACTTAGTGAAACCTGACCGGCTGACACATGCACGATTTTCTCTGAGTACGTTGTTTTCCCGAAAAGTAAAGAAGGAATAGTTATCAAAAAAATGGCTATAAAATGGCTTTTAAGTCTAGTCATTCAATCAATTTAATTTCTTATTACTAAAAAGATAACCACTGGAACTTTTCTCTAAGTTCAAATCCAGAGTTTCAGCAATAACATGAAGCACCATATCCAAATCTTCACCTTCAAATTTTACGGTTATTTGGCGGTTGGCAATTTGCTTTTCGCGCAGATTGATGGATACTCCATAAGCCTTACGGATAATATCAAATGCTTCGGCAAGCTGAATTCCTCTGAAGTTAACGCGCAATGAACCCGAACTCTCTTTTTCTAATGCTGGTTCCAACATCGTAAAACACTTTGTCTTTTTATTATAAATACCTGTATCATTGGCACCAAGCATCAACCCTTTGTCTTGCTTTGTAAAAAAATGAACCTGACCTTCGTTTACTTTTACACTCACCAAATTACTATCTTTATAGGCAGAAACTTCAAATACAGTTCCAATATCTTCGATAATAATCTCGTCGGCACACACTTGCAATGTCCCCTTACCGGCATGACCCACCTTAAAAGTTGCCTTGCCATCAAGGTGAATAGCGCGGTACCTTTTGCCATAATTTGAGCTGTAAGTAATTTTACTGTTCTCGGCCAATTTAATATTGGTTTGATCGGACAAGGTATTTTGTTTAGGAGCCAATTGAGTAGCAAAAACCACCTCATGCTCAGCAAAGAAAACTTTCCATACAGAAACTGAAAGCACCATTATAATGGCTATGCTGGCCGCGCGAAACATCCACTGCTTTGTAAATAGATTACCTCTCGTAACGGGCACAGACTTACCATCGTGCATCGCCATATAAGCGCTAAACGATTTTCTGGCACGCTCTACATTTGGCTTTGGCATATCATCGGCAGCAACACCGCCTAGTTTAGCATAGAGCGAAGTCATTTCGTCAAAGTAAGTCTGATTTTCGGCAGATGACGAAAGCCAGTGTTCAATAGCCTCCATATCTTTTGCGGAAGCATTGCCTCCAAAATATTTTGCTAATAAAATGTCAATATCCTTTTTCATGACCGTACTATTTTATTAGTTGGATGAGTAAACATAATGCTAAAAATTCTTTTAAATCAACCCGAAGCAGCTTAAGTGCTTTTGAAACATGATTTTCTACTGTGTTGGTTGATATATCTAGTTGCTTTGCTATTTCGGAATATGATAATTGTTCTATTCTACTCATTTCAAAAACCCGTCTACATTGTGGAGGAAGTGCTTCAAGTGCTTTGTCAATAGCACCTTGTAGTTCGTTGGTTGCAACATGTTCATTTACAAAATCTACCGAGTTGTTCATTGTCGAAATATAATTCAGGTTATGCTCTTTGTGATTCATTTGTTGATGAACGGTATTCAAGCAATCGTTATGAACAATGCGATACAAATATGAATTGATTGAACTCTGTATGTTAAGTATTTCGTGTTGATCCCACAGTTTGCAAAACGTTTTCTGAACAATATCTTCTGCATCATCCATATCCCTCAAAATTGAATATGCATATCTGCAAAGCGGCTCGTACCAATTATCAAATAGCTGCTCGTACGTTATATGATTTCCCTCACGCAATGCCTTTATCGTCTCTATCATGCTAATTAATAAAAATGTAACTTTCTCCCGACAAAGGTATAAATTCTATTGAAATCTCCAATTGCAATAGTTCATCTCCATAGCTATGACAATTGAAATAAATACTACCACTACTTGTAACAATAAATTTATACGTTAAATAAATAAACCATAACCTTTTATCGATGAAATCCCTTTTTTAATGTCCCAAAAAAAACAAAATCAAAAATTATCATTACATTTGTCATTCAATTATAAAATGTCACACAAATACATCGATTTCGTATGAACAACCGCATCCTCTTCGCATTGTGTTTCTTTCTTTTTCAATTGTCATTAACTCCCGTCTTAGCTGTAAAAGCGTATCCCTACCCCATTACTGTAACCCAACCAGACGGAACTCAACTAACAATCCGGTTGCAAGGAGATGAATTCTACGATTATAAAACCACCGAGGATGGATTTATTCTAAAAGCAAACGCAAAAGGGTTTCTGACTTACGCAACTCAAAATTTGCTGGGAGAAATCGTAGCAAGCGAATATATTGCCCGAGACATAGACAAACGGACAGCAAAAGACATCCAGTTTCTAGAAAAGATTACTAACACTGAGCCGGTTGCAATTCCGCAAAACGCAAGACAAAAAGTCAAAATGCAACGAGCATCAGCATCTGCTCAAAATCCGTTCCCCCGAATCGGAAACGTCAAAACGTTAGTCATTTTGGTAAACTTTACAGATGTGAGCTACGTAACTCCAACTCCACAAACAGCATTCACAAGCTTTTTTAATGACGCAGGATATAGCGCAAACAAAGCCACAGGGTCTGTGCGTGACTATTTTATGGCAAGTTCGTATGGCAAATTCTCACCAAATTTTGATGTGGTGGGACCTTACACACTTCCTAATACTCTGGCATATTACGGCGACGATAATACTACACGAAAAGATGTTAATGCCGAGCAAATGGTTATCGATGCCTGTACTCAGGCTGCAACAAATGGTATCGATTTCTCGCAATACGACACCGACAATGACGGCTACGTAGATAACGTGAGTATTATTTACGCCGGGCTAAGTCAGGCCGAAGGTGGCGCTACAAGTACGATTTGGCCACTGACCTCGAGCTTATCAAGCACTACAACCAGTTTTAACGGTAAACTAATTTCGAGATTTACATGCGTTTCCGAATTAAAATATTCAGTTGGAACTAATATGTCGGGCGTTGGAACCTTTTGCCACGAGTTTGGGCATGTACTTGGATTACCCGATTATTACAACACTCTCAATGGAAATGCTACTTTGGATAAATGGGACATAATGGATGCCGGATCATACCTTAATCTTGGATGCACACCACCTACCTATTCGACTTACGACCGATTTTATTTAGGCTTTCTTACTCCGCAAGAAGTTAGCACAACAGCAAATCTAACATTATTGCCCATTTATCAAGGAACTACAATTCCTGAAAATACAAATAATCAAGCTTTTCTTTTCTCGGAATCAGCTCACAATCTAAGTGCGAGAAACCCAAATCCGAAAGAATTTTTCATGCTTGAATATCGCAAGAAAACAGGCTGGGACAGCTATTTACCACAAGAAGGAATGCTCATTTGGCATATTGATTACGATCAAACCGCTTGGGATATAAATGGACCGAATAATTACACAGGCACATCTCAAACAGCCAATAGTCATATGCGCGTTTATTTACAACCACTTTCGGGGTCAATCACAACACCGGGAACTACATTTACAACAGGTTCTTATACTCCATTATCTTGGGCTGGCATAGACATTAACCGGGCTATAACAGGCATAACTACAACAACCGACAACATTACTTTTAAGTTTATGCCAACCCGAATTTTAACTACTGGCAATTTTTCAAGATTCTTCACTCAAGTCGGCACACCGGCAGAAGCTCAAAACATAAATATAACTGCCTATAGTTTAACAGAAAATATTCAACTGAGCTTAGCAAATAGCATCCATTTTGAAATGAAACTTCCAACTGAAAACACATGGAGCAAAAGCATTAGCTTAACCCCAACAAATGGATTAGTGAATTCAACGTTAATGTTACGTTACAACCCATACTTTAATGGAAGCCAAACCGATCAGTTAAAAATTTCTAGTACAGGCACTACCGACATTAATTTTAACTTGAATGGAATTTCAACTTTACCACTCAATCCTCCAACAATATATATTGGAAAAGTTGAAAACACATTGCTATTTCCACAAATAGCAATAAACAATACAGCTACAAAAACTTTGAATATCAAAACAACTTATGTTGATAGCGATCTATCTATTACACTAACAGGCACAGATGTCTCTTTTTTTAGTGCTTCAGTTCAGTTTAACACCATAACAAAAGATATTGCAAACGGAATTAATGGCTTTAACATCACTATTAATTACATGCCTACAAGTGTTGGGCATCACACTGCAACTCTTACTATCTCAGGCGGCGGATTGCCCGACAAAGTGATAACACTAAATGGCGAAGGTCACTAAATCCCAGTTTCGTACTACAAAGAAAAGGAACAACTCTCATTGTTCCTTTTCTTTGTATATAGCTTTCAAATAATAAGACTACAACTTTAGAAAATCTTGTATGCCAGTGTAAAAGAAATTCCCACTAAAACATCATTTCTTTTGGAAGTTATTGGATGATATCCATCTACATAGTCGTTCGACGAATAATGAAACTCAAGTTCTGTACCAATCGAAACCTGATCAGTCAGATAATATCTATATCCTCCTCCCATTAATGCTACCCCCGAAGTATTATTAGGGCGACCTTGCGGCGACCCAGCCGGGAATTTAATATTGCTATTCAATACTCCAAGTCCGGCAAATCCGTAAAGCGTATTCGGTGTATTTTTATCATATTTCAATCCAAAATGAACAGAGTATTCACCTCGTACAGAAAATTCGAGAGTCTTTGAGTTATATGAGTAATAACCATCTTTATGCTCATTGCGAGTTTTATCTGCCCCGGAATAATCGCCATAATATAAGCTTGTTCTGTAACTAAAGTTAGAGGGAAACGATTGTCTGAAGCCGATGCTTGTATTATAATTATGGTAGCCCTGAACCAAGGTTTGCCTAAACAATGAACCTGCAGCGTCACTATAGCAATAGGATGGGCCAAAAGAAGCCGTAAGCTCTCCAGACGTTCTGTGTCTATGGTAAATCAATCCATTTCGATGAACGGCTTGTAGCTGCTGAAACATCATCAGACATGGGAGTAAACAAAAAAGTACCTTTCTCATGTTACATATGAAAAATGAAATAATAATATATATTTTAAAAATAATAAGTAAACAAGTAACTTAGTATCTAAAACTGCTGCCTCCAACAAACTCTCTTAATAAAGAAGTTGGTGGAATTTCTCGATCATGAATTGACACAAAATAATTCAAGAATTTCATCATTCGGTGCGTTTCGGTATATTCATCACAATATTTTGGCACTTCGGCCAAAATGGGTTCAGCATGTCTTTTCAATACTGCCAACTCAAACAACAGCGCAGAGTTGAACATCACATCTGCATTTTCCTGATAAGGGAAAATCCATTTTTCCTCACCTCGTCGTACACTTGGCCAACGAGCAATCGTCTCACGCGCCGAATAATTTCTGAAACGGTAATCGCGTATAATTCTACGCAACAAACGCGTATCAGCAGTTGGAACCCAATTATGATTATCGATAGAGATAGTAGTTAGTGCAGAAACATAAATTTTAAATACTGTTTCTGGCGGTATGCCGGGAATCAGCTCAGGGTTCAGTGCATGAATTCCTTCCATTACCAACACACTATCGCTACTTAATTTCAGCATTTCTCCCTTGGCTTTGCGCTTTCCATCTTCAAAATTGAAAGTTGGAATTTCAACTTCTTCGCCATTAAGCAATTGCTTCATGTGTTGATTGAACAGGGGCAAATCCAATGCATGCAGATGTTCAAAATCCCATTCGCCATTTTCATCCAGCGGCGTGTCGTCGCGATTCACAAAATAATTGTCGAGCGACAACACTACCGGCTTCAACCCACTCACCATAAGCTGAATAGAAAGCCGTTTGCTAAAAGTCGTTTTACCCGATGAAGATGGACCCGAAACAAGCACAAAACGCACTTTCTCACCTCGTTGAGAAATCATATCGGCAATGGAAGCCACTTTCTTTTCGTGCAATGCTTCCGAAACTTTTATCAGGTTAAACGACTGATTATTACGACAGGCAACATTGAATTCACCTACATTATTGAGATTCATAATCTTATTCCAACCCAGATACTCTTTAAAAATATCAAACATTTTAGGGGAGAACTTCATAGGTTCCAATTCAAAGGGGTTTTCGCGATTAGGAACTTGCAATAACAAACCGTCATAATACCCAACCAAATCATACATCCCCAGATAATTAGTGGATGGCAAAAGTACCCCATTGTAATAATCAATATAATCATCAATTCTAAAAAAACGACAATATGGATTTCCAAGCGTTTCAAACAACGCCAATTTGTCTGTTTGATTCGAGCGACTTCCAAACAAATCCTTCACTTCCGATGTTTGTTTTTCTTCACAATATATTCGCTTACCTTGCTCAGTTATTAATTTTACACGCTCTTTTATCTGAGAAATAACTTCGGGTGTCAACGGTTGATTTAGATTGTCAAGCGTGCAGTAATACCCTTTAGAAATTGGGTGTTCGATGCGAAGAATAGCATTTGGGAACAGTTCTGAAATGGCCTTAGCAAGCACCATGCTCAAAGTTCTCACATAAACCCGCATGCCCGAAGGAGTACTTAAATCTATAAAATCAATGTCTTTGGGCTTATAAACCAAAAAGTTAAGATCCTCTACTTTATAATTGACGCGTGCAGCTACCACCTGATATTTGAGCTCAATATTCAAATCATTATAAATTTCTATTAACGAAGTGCCTAATGGGTAAGTATGATAGGATTTTGTGTTTTTGCAGAATATAGTGACCAGTTTGTCCATACGAAATTAAATATAAATTATGTGAAATATAATCGGCTGTAAAATTACATTATTTTTTTTAATTGTAATTATTTGAGCGTCTCTTAATTTTGAATTACTTTTGTACCAAATTTCCATAAAACTGAGAAAGGACTCAATGCTCACTTTTTTTTGGAATATTTATCTCTAATTCAAAATAATAGACTCTATGAATTTATTTAATGTTTACCCCCTTTTTGATATAGAAATAGCAAAAGGAATTGGCTGCAGAACCTACGACAATCATGGAATTGAGTACCTCGATTTATACGGTGGACATGCCGTAATATCTATTGGCCATTCGCACCCATACTACGTTCAGAAACTAACTCAGCAGTTAGAAACATTGGTCTTTTATTCCAATTCGGTTCAAAACAAATTGCAAGTTGAATTGGCTGACAAACTAGGTAAAATGTCGGGTTACGAAGATTATGCGCTCTTTTTAATCAATTCGGGTGCCGAAGCAAACGAAAATGCACTGAAATTGGCATCATTTCACACCGGAAGAAAAAAAGTTATTTCATTTAAGAAAAGCTTCCACGGACGCACATCAGCTGCTGTTAGAGTAACCGACAATCCAAAAATTGTAGCTCCAATAAACGAAGGTTTTGACGTTGATTTTCTTGAATTAAACGACATAGATTCTGTTCGTAAATCACTACATAATAAAGATGTATGTGCAGTGATTATTGAAGGTATTCAAGGAATCGGAGGCATTCGTACTCCCGACCCCTATTTTCTGAAAGCGTTAAGCGAAGAATGTAAAGAAACCGGCACCATACTTATTCTGGATGAAATTCAATCGGGATACGGACGTAGCGGCAAGTTCTTTGCCCATCAACACGCTGATATTCGTCCGGACATAATCACAGTGGCCAAAGGTATGGGAAATGGATTCCCAATTGGAGGCGTGCTTATCAGCCCAATTTTTGAAGCATCGCACGGTATGCTTGGAACTACTTTTGGTGGAAGCCATTTAGCTTGTACAGCTGCTATTGCTGTACTCGACATTATGAAGGTGGAGAAATTGATGGAAAATGCCGAAAAAGTTGGCAATTACTTAATCGAAGAACTAAATAAAATTCCTCAAATAAAAGAAGTTAGAGGTACTGGACTCATTATAGGCATTGAATTCGAGCAGCCGGTAAAAGAAATTCGTAGTAAATTACTTTTTGACAAGAAAATATTTACGGGCGTTAGTGGACTGAACACTATCAGGTTACTTCCACCACTCTGTCTATCGTTATCGGATGCTAAATCGTTTATCGACAGCTTAAAAGAAGTTATTGAAACGTTGTAAAACAACCAAAACTAAATACATTACGCCTTATAATATTAAATTATTATAGGGCGTAACTATTTTTACTTGCTGCCAATCAAGGTCTTATTCTTAAATTCGCAAATTTCCTTTATGCTTTTTTCTATCGGAGTAAATTGAAAACCAATTGTTTCCATAATTTTCCGACTTGAGTAATATTCTCTATTAGTTGCCATGCGAGCAGTTCCACGATCGATAAGCGGTTTGAAACGAAACAATTTCCCCAGTAGTTCTGAAACTACCCCTACAAACCACAACATGTTTTTTCCAATTACAATAAAAGGTCGATGCTTGCCAAAACCATCGGCCATCCAACTTAGCACATCTCTGTTGCTACAATTTTCGGCAACCAGCACAAAGCGTTGAGCAGAAACTTCAGAATTAGTGAGCAAAATCATCGCTTTTACCACATCCCTCACATCCACATAGCCGCTACCACCATTGGTATAAAACTTCAGCCCTTTACGAACCTGTGAAAAAAGTTGCGAGCTTCCTGTATCAGTTCCCGAAACGCCAAGAATAACGCCCGGATTGACAATTACGGCATTAAGCCCTTGCGCAATGCCTTTCCACACTTCTTGCTCTGAAAGATATTTACTGTGTGAATAGGACGAATGGATAGCTGTTTCAACCCAACCACTCTCCTCATCAATCATTTCGCTGCGTGCAGGTTTTCCACAAGCAGCAATAGAGCTTACAAAACAGAACTTCTCTACCCCCGCTTTAATCGCAGCATCTACAACATTTTTTGTTCCGATAACATTAGTATCCATCAAGGTATCGGTACCACTACCCAATGAAACTACAGCCGCACAATGATATACCGTTTTCGCATCTTGAAAGACATCAAGCAGAGAATTCACATTCAGCACATCGGCCACTTTCCAATCAATGCGCGCTAAAAACACATCCGGATCACTTGTGTAAAAACTAAAAATTGTTCGCAGCGGCTTCAAGTTACTTTTCAACCTCTTAATCGCAATTATTCTGTCATTTTCTTGCAATAAATGCCAAATCAAATTACCCCCCACTAAGCCTGTACCGCCCGTAACTACAATCATTTTGATCGATTTTTTTATTGAAGTTCAAAAATACGAAAAGAAAACTGTATTTTTGCAAACAATTTTCTCTAAAAGGCAAATCATGTCTCAAAATCAGCACCAAACCATTTGTGTATATTGCGCATCAAGCACTCAGGTAAAACCGAGTTATTTTGAAGCAACAGATAGGCTTGCAAAATTGCTGGCCATTGCCGGTCACTCAATTGTTTACGGAGGCGGTGCAAAAGGACTTATGGGACAATTGGCCGATAGTATGCTGGAAGCCAATGGTAAAATAACAGGCATCATCCCACGTTTTATGTGCGAAGTGGAGTGGAATCACACCGAACTAACAGAGCTTATTCTAGTAGAAACCATGCACGAACGGAAAGAAAAAATGGCTACACTGGCCGATGCAGTAGTAGCATTACCGGGTGGTTGTGGCACATTGGAGGAGTTGTTGGAAGTAATTACATGGAAACGATTAGGCATTTTTACCAAGCCGATTGTAATTGTAAATCTCGAAGGATATTTTGATGCCTTGGTAGCAATGCTAAACCGGGCGGCTGATGAACATTTTATGCGCGAAGAACACAGACTCATGTGGAAAGTGGTAGAAACACCCGAAGAAGTACTCTCTGCCATACATCAGTCGGTAGTTTGGGACGAAAATGCTCGCAACTTTGCAGCGTTATAATTAACCGACATGATACAGCAAGACAGCATACAATCTATTAGCGACACCCTAAAAACGTTGTCGACGAGCTTACCCATAAAGCATCATACTGTGCTAAATGTGGATACAGCTGCTGTAGCTGATACGTTGAAAGCTGTTGTACAAAAACCTACCAATAGTTTCGAAATACCATATCTGTATCTGCAAAAGCCCGATACATCAACATTCGATATCGTACATATGTACGAAAGCTTTAAGCCGGCAGTTACAAAATTTACGTCAGGCTTTGAAGGCATTATTCATCCGCTTCTTCCACAAAATGCCAATTGGGTATTTGCGATTCTTGCTACTCTCCTATTTTTGCTAATAATCTCATTGTCTAATGCTTCCGTTTTCATTCTGGGAGATGTCAAATCCTATTTCCAGAGTTCTGAACGCCCCAATTTATACCGGAAAACGACTTTAAGTGACTTCCGTGCTCAGTTTCTGCTGATCATTTTTTCGATAGGTGTAATTAGTTTATTTGCACAACTCCACATTTACGAGGCTTCTTCCGATTTTGAATTGATAGATTATGGCTACCTATTTGGAATCACAATCCTTTTCTTCAGCCTGAAATACATCGTCCTTCAATTGATTGGATTTGTGTTTCTGGATCCGAAAGTATTATCACTAGCGAAATTCAGTTATTTTAATATCATTTCACTCTTGAGTATTTTTCTATTCCCACTGCTACTTTTACGTATATATGCGCCAATAAACCTCCATTACTCTATAGACGTAATGAGCATTGTTGTTTGCGGCTTAGCCTATCTTCTAATAACTATTAAATTATTTCAATTATTTTTACATAAAATAGTAGCATCTTTTTATATATTGTTGTATCTTTGCACCCTCGAATTTTTACCCTTATTCTTATTGCTTAAGGCGTATCAGTTGATAATATAATATGTTTCTTATTTAAATTCCGCAGTTTTGAAAATCAAGAAGATACTCGTTTCGCAGCCGAAACCAGCCACTGAAAAGTCGCCCTATTTTGACATCAGTGAAAAATACAATGTAAAAATAGACTTTCGACCTTTTATAAAAGTTGAACCGATCTTAGCAAAAGAGTTCAGAACACAACGTGTTTCAATTTTAGACCACACTGCCATTATCTTTAATGCGCGCCATGGAATTGACCATTTCTTCAGACTTTGTGAAGAAATGCGTGTTACTATTCCTGAGACAATGAAGTATTTTTGTATTTCTGAAACAGTGGCAGTCTATTTACAACGCTACATTCACTACCGTAAGCGCAAAGTTTTTTATGGTGCCACAGGAAAACTGGCTGAATTAGTGGTTATTATGAACAAGCACTTGGATGAAAAATACTTGTTCATTACTTCAGATGTTCAAAATGAAGATACACTCGCAGCGCTCGAAAAATCAAAAATCACTTTGGATAAAGCCGTGATGTACAAAACCGTAAGCAATGATTTTGGACCTGACGAAGAATTTAATTATGATATGTTGATATTTTTCAGCCCGATTGGAATTGCATCCTTATTGAAAAACTTCCCCGACTTTGTTCAAGGAGAAATTCAGATTGGTTGTTTTGGTGCTACTACAGCTCAAGCAGTGCGCGATGCAAACTTAAGAATCGACATTGAAGTACCACTACCAGGTGTGCCATCAATGACAATGGCCATCGACAACTTCTTAAAAGAAAACCTAAAAAAGACAAAGAAATAGTTCGTCTTTATAAATTTTGCGCTATCCCAAAAGTATCGAAGATTTTCTGTACTTTTGGGATAGTTTATTTTCAACCCATGAACAAACCTAATTCATTTCCCAAAGCCGAACATTTGTGTGGCGAAAAACGTATCGCTCGACTTTATACACAAGGTGAAGCGTTTATGGCCTATCCGTTTCGAGTGGTTTTTAGAATTGAACAGAGAAAAGAACTTGCACCGGCAAGTATCATGGTTAGCGTACCAAAGAAGCGGTTCAAACGAGCCGTAAAACGCAACCGATTAAAACGGCTTTTACGCGAGGCTTACCGTCTTAATAAACATGCACTGATTGAACTCTTAGAAGAAAAGAGGTTTCAGGTTCACGTTGCATTTAATTATGTTTCGGACGAAGAACTTGACTTTGCAACCGTGGAGAAGAAAATGAAAATTGCATTGCAAAAGTTGATAGATAAAATAAAAGTCGCCAACCCTGTTGCGGCGGATTCAACAAATACAATGTCTGAGGATAGTAATTTATAGATAATTACATCATGAAAAAGATACTTGAGTTTATCGTCTTGTTGCCTGTCTATTTTTACCGGTACAGCATATCGCCACTGCTGCCCGCTCGTTGCCGTTATACTCCAACCTGTTCGCAATACACCATAGAAGCCGTAAAAAAACATGGGATTATAAAAGGTGGATTATTGTCGATAAAGCGCATCGCAGCATGTCATCCATGGGGTGGAAAAGGATACGATCCGGTACCATAATAATTTTTATTGTATTGGAACAATTAAGAAAAAAGGTATCTTTGCTATTCAATTCCAACTATAAAATTTATCTACAGTGAAACAGCACAAGAAACATATTATTCTATACCCGCTATCACTCATTTATGGCTTGATAACGGCGTTTCGTAACTGGTTATTCGATCAGGAACTACTGCCATCAACCGAATTTAAACTTCCAATTATTTCCGTAGGCAATTTAGCAGTGGGTGGTACAGGAAAGACACCTCACACTGAGTTTATCCTACGTGCGTTGCAAGATGAGTGGAAAACAGCAGTGCTAAGCCGTGGTTACAAGCGCAAAACGAAGGGATTTTACCTTGCTGATGAAAATTCCGACAGCAAAACATTAGGCGATGAATCGTTCCAAATACACCAGAAGTTCCCGAAAGTAAGTGTTGCTGTGGACGAAAAGCGTGTACATGGTGTGCAGACATTGCAAGAACTTATTCCTGATATTCAAGCTATTATTCTTGACGATGCATTCCAACACCGCTATATTCAATCCGGATTATCTATTCTACTTACCGACTATTCCAATTTATACAGCACGGATTTAGTGCTGCCCGCCGGCGAGCTGCGGGAATGGAAAGGCGGAAGTACACGGGCAAACATTATTGTGGTAACCAAATGTCCGGCCGACATAAACCCCATGCAAATGCGGGTTATCGAGTTGGAACTTAAAATAGAAACGAATCAGCACATTTATTTCTCATGCTTCAAGTACGATGAAATCATTCCGGTCTTTCCCGAGTCAACCTCTAAGGTCTGGACCTTATCCGAGCTAAAGGAAGCCGAAGCAAGCCTATTGCTGGTAGCGGGAATTGTATCTCCCGAACCTATTGTGGAGTATCTGCGCAACTATACCCATGAAGTAAAATCGGTATTCTTTGACGACCATCATGCCTTCAATCAGAAAGACTTCAATGTTATCAGCAAGAAGTTTGAAGCAATGGAGAATGCCGAAAAGACAATTGTGGTAACAGAAAAAGACGCTGCCCGAATGGTATCAAATCCATTATTTCCAGAATCGTTAAAAGCCCGGACATTTGCGTTACCTATCCAGATTTCCATCTTACACGATCAAGAAACATTATTCATACAAAAAATTAAAAGCTATGTTGCAGAGAATACAAGAAACCGCTGATTTCCTCCGAGCAAAAATGAAATCTAACCCACTAACGGGTATTATTTTGGGTACGGGATTAGGAAATTTGGTAACTCAAATTACAGATAAAATAGAAATCCCCTACGAAACGATACCAAACTTCCCTGTTTCGACGGTGGAAGGTCACAGTGGGAAATTGATTTTCGGCAAACTTGGCAATGTAGACGTGTTGGCCATGCAAGGTCGATTTCATTACTACGAAGGTTACGATATGAAAGCCGTAACGTTTCCGGTACGCGTAATGAAAGCACTGGGTATTGAAACGCTGTTGGTTTCGAATGCTTCGGGTGGAATGAACCCTGACTTTGAGATTGGTGATTTAATGATTATCACCGATCATATAAATCTTTTTCCGGAACATCCGTTGCGTGGAAAAAATCTGCCTGAATTAGGTACCCGTTTCCCCGATATGAGCGAAGCGTACTCCAAAGAATTGATTGCAAAAGCGAAAAGTATAGCTGCAAAAAATAATATCAAAGTGGTGGAAGGTGTGTATGTCGGCACCACCGGACCTACTTTCGAAACCCCTGCCGAATATCGCTATTTTCGCGCCATTGGAGGCGATGCAGTGGGCATGAGCACCGTTCCTGAGGTAATAGTAGCTAACCACTCCGGCATTCGTTGCTTTGGCATTTCTATTGTTACCGACCTGGGCGTACCTGGTAAAATTGTGGAAGTGAGCCACGAAGAAGTGCAGGAAATTGGCAATTCGGTGCAACCGCTTATGACACTTATCATGAAAGAACTGATAAACTAGCTAAATACTTACAAGGTTTTAGTTACGAGTTACAAGTATAATTTAGTCTACTTAATTTACACTTGTAACTCGTAACCAAACACTTGTAACTTCTTAGATATACTTCACCACCATATACACTGCCACTCCAAGTAGAAAAACGGCGTAGACTTTCTTGAAAATGGCAGACGATAAATTAAGAGCTAACTTGGAGCCAAAGAAAACGCCAACTAAGATACCGCAAGCCATTAGTCCTGCATAGAGAAAGTTTAAGTGCCCATCTTCTGCATAAACGATTACACTGGGAAGCCCTACCGGCAACTGGAGTGCTGCGAGCGAAGTAGCCGAAGCAGCTTTAGGATCGTAATCAAAGAACTTAATTAGGATAGGTACAATCACCAAACCGCCACCTTTACCAAACATCCCCGCAATAACGCCGGCAAGTACGCCTACAAAAATAAATTGCCAGATAGTACGTTGTGTTTTAGCATGATTATCGGCTGATTGTGGTTTATTTCTATTTCGCGAAAAATAAGATGGAATATCAAAATAGCCTACAGCAATCCAAAGCAAATAGGCTGCATAAAGCTTTGCCAATAAATTCACATCAAGCGAAACAGCCAACTCTGCACCAAAGAACGAACCGCCAAATAAACCAAGTGCAATCCAAAGCGAGTCTTTAATGTTTATGTACCCGGCCTTATAATAATTAATCACTCCGAAAACACCCACCGGCAACAACATGGCCGCTAATGATGTAGCATTGGCATCGAGCATATTCATACCAAAAATAGCAATAAGTGTAGGAACCATAACTATGCCTCCGCCAATACCAAATAACCCGGACATGATGCCTGCTAATATACCGACAATTAAAATACCTATTTCCATACCTATTTTTCAAATGAAGCACAAAAGTACTTAATTCTGAGCAAACTTTGAGGACTTTAGCCCAACAAAATTTGTATGACGGAGAATAACAAAAGCTCTAATTTCAGATCACTTCCACCACTTCATATCCGATACCATCTACTGCATTTTTGAGCACCTCATTGCTTACCTCGGCACTCAGTTTTATTGTTGCAGAATTGCTTTCCAAATCGACAACTGCTTCAACGCCATCAATGGCATTCAATACTTTTTCTACACGAGCCGAGCAATGTCCGCAGCTCATTCCTTTAATGATCATGGTTTTTTCTAACATAATTCTTACTGGTTGATTAGTTATTTGATTTATTTTCTCATTCGCTTGTGAGGTCGGAATTTCAACTCCGATTGTTGTTTTTGAATTTGAA
>Ga0209540_10001432_pt1 | contig 18165 bp, 18 predicted proteins | sample BarGraIncu01121A_FD_184501 | JGI IMG/M metagenome (GOLD analysis project Ga0209540, IMG submission 184501) | Arctic peat soil microbial communities from Barrow, Alaska - Barrow Graham LP Incubations 011-21A (SPAdes) (version 2) | ecosystem: Environmental > Terrestrial > Soil > Wetlands > Peat... | reverse complement strand
GGTCAACTGCAGAATGCTGAGGCGGGAATTGGCCACGGTGTTTTGCGCCTCGATCAGGTCGGTGGTCGAGGCCAACCCCCTGGGGCTGCGCTCTTCGGCGATATTCAGCGTTCTCTGGGCATGGCCCATTTTGATCTTTTCGATGGCTGCTTTTTCTTCCAGGGTTTTCAGATCGGAAACCAGCTGGCGGATCTCGGCGGCAACGGCGCTTTCCTGGTCGAGGCGCTGCCGGCGCACGGTACTCAGGCCGATCTCCGCCTGGTTCACCTGGGCGCGGGTGCGAAAGCCGTCGAAAAGCGGATAAACCGCGGACAGCGACAACGTCCAATTGCCGCGCAGCTGGTCGACGCTGGGCAGAAAGCCATTGCGAAATTCGTACGTGAAGGCGGCCATCAGGTTGGGCTTGTTGCCGGTCCTGGCCAGGTCCGCCTGGGTGGAGAGCAACGCTTCCTGGTCGCGGAGCTGCTTGAATTCGACGCGGTTGGCCAGGGCTTCCCGCAGGAGCTGCTGCTCGTCCACGGCCAGCGTCTGGGAATCGAGCCGGTCGTCGATGTTCAGCTCCGCTGTCAGGGGCCGGTTGGCGATGCGGTTGTAAGTCAGGATCAGCTTGCTCACCAAGTTGTTCAGGTCGGCCTTTTGTGAATCGATGGCGCTCATTTGCACCTGGATCAGCGAAATGTCGTAATCGGAAGCCAGGCCGGCCTCGAAGCGGGTCTTGAGGATATTCAGCTTCCGGGCGAAGAGGTCGCGGGTTTCGTCCAGGACCTGGAGCGCCTCTCTGGCAAATAACAGGTTATAATAAATGGGGACTACCTGATAGGCTGTCAACTGGCGGACCGCTGCGGCCGCGTCTTCGGCCAAGGTGACGCCCAGACGGCTCATTTGCACGGTCTTCTGCGTCCGCCCCCAGTTGAAGATCTGCTGGCTGGCCGCCAGGCGCAGGCTGTAGCTGTTGGGCGACATGAACTTGAAGTGCATCGGCTGGCCGCCCAGGTTGATGTCGAACTCACTGACCAGGCTGAGCCGCGAATAGGCCGCCGCCAGGCTCACCTGGGGATAGTATAGGCTCTTGCTTTCCGTGATCTTCTGCTCGGCGCCGTTGACGGCTTCCTCGACGATCTGGATGCCCTGGCTGTTCTGCACCGCCAGGTTTACAAAATGCTGCAGGTCGAACCGTTCCTCGGCTCCGCGGAGCAGCAAAGGAAGAAAGACAAGCAGCCAGACGGATATTTTCTGTCGTGACATGACATCACCTCGATTTGGCTTTATTTTGCAGGTAGGCATTGTTCTGTTTGCAGCTCAGTGAAATTTCGACCAGGGTACGCAGCGAGTTCAAGAAAGACTCCCGCAGGGGAGCAGGCAGGGTGACCAGGTAATCGTTCATGACGCGGACGAATGCCTTCTCGAAATTCTTGATCGTCGCCCGGCCCGCGGCGGTAATGGCCAGGTCGGTCTTGCGCCGGTCGCGGTCGTTGCTGCGGCGCAGCACCAGGCCGCCGCTGACCATACGGTCCAGAAGTTCGGAGAGGGTGTTTTTTTTGTAGTGCGCGCAATGGGAAATATCGGTCAGGCAATGCGCCCCATGCATGTCCAGGGATTTTAGGATCTGGTACCGGGCGATGTTGGTCCGCTGGTCCCGTCGGTCGGAGCCCAGGAAGGCACCGCCGCCCAGCAGGTCGTGAAACAGCAAGCCCAACTCATTGAGGTGGGCGGCGACAAAAGGCAAAGGGTCATTTTTATTCATGATACGAATATATCATGATACGAAACAATTAGCAAGAAGAGTATGTTTCTTCGCCGCCGCTCCGGCCAATATTCAGACGGTCATGTCCTTTAGCTGTATTTCGGGATGGTGGTAGCGCTGGTAAGCCGGAGTCTTTTTGCCGAACTGGATCGATTCCTGCGGACACCACTGGATGCAGGCCAGGCACTGCTCACAGTTGTGGTGCCAGACCGGCTTGCCCTGCTTTAATTCAATGTTCCCGGCCGGGCAGACCTGGACGCAGACGCCGCAGGAGTTGCATTTATCGTCGCACCAGAAATCCTTGTCCATCTTGGGCACTTGTTTGCTGGTCAGCTGATAGATGGCAGTAAAGACGATCCGTTGCCACAGGGGGCCTTTTTCGACGGGGCCGGGTTCACGGTCGGCGATGACCGCCGCAACGGCCTGCAATTTGGCGCGGGCGCCGGCGAAGCGCTCCTGCTGCTTCTCGGCCGGGGCGGCCCCGCCCCAGGGGATGTAGTTGCTGGGCAAAACGATGCTGAAACCGGCGGCCAATTTCAAGCCGCGCCCGGCCAGCAGTCCCCGCAACTGGACCAGCGTTCGTGAAACCTGGCCGGCATTGACCGCCAGGGCGAAAATGTACGTTCCCGGGCGCAGCGACACCTTCTCGATGAAGCGCATGACCGGGAGCGGTATGCCCCATACGTGGACCGGAAAAGCGAATCCCACCGCTTCGGCATCCCCGGCGGCCAGGGCGTCCGCGCCCTTCATGGGCAGAAATTTCGCGCCGCCCAGTTTCTCCGCCAGCAGCCGCGCCGACCACAGCGAATTGCCCGTGCCCGAGTAGTAGAAAATGACGGTTTTCATTTTTTCAACCTCTGCTGGAAATCATTTTAAAAGAAAGCCCTGGAAATTTCAACAAAACACATCAGCTATCCGCAACTGGAACCTTTCGTGGTTATTTTTGTTATATAATATCAAGTCAATAAAATCGGAGGTACCCATGAAGATGACCCGCATGTTTCCTGTTATCCTGATCCTGGTCCTGGCCCTGCAACTTGGGGCGGTTGCCCCGCAGCAAGACAAGAAATTGTCGGGGGAGATCGACGCCGTCATGAGCGAGATATATAAGCCCGGCGAAACCGGCGCCGCGATCATCGTCCGCCGCGATAGCAGGACCATTTTCCGCAGGGGCTACGGCATGGCCGATCTCGAGCTCGGGGTCAGGGTCGAGCCCGACATGGTCTTCCGCCTGGGCTCGATCACCAAGCAGTTCACGGCCACGGCCATTCTGCTGCTGGCCGAACAGGGCAAGCTCTCCCTGCAGGACGGGATCGGCAAATATCTCCCCGCTTTCCCGACCGGGGACAAGCAGGTGACCATCGAGCACCTTTTGACCCACACCTCGGGGATCAAGAGCTACACCAACATGGAGGAGTGGCTGCAGATGTGGCGCCAGGACATGACCCCGCAGGAGATCATCGCCATGTCCAAGGACAAGCCCTTCGAATTCAACCCCGGCGAACGCTGGAATTACAACAACACCGGCTATGTCATGCTGGGCGCCATCATCGAGAAGGTATCCGGCCAAACCTACGAGGAATTTATCAAGACGAATATATTCACCCCCCTGGGCATGAAAAACTCGTGCTATGGTAATACGGAACGGGTCATCCCACGCCGCGTTCCCGGCTACCAGAAAGGCAATGAAGGCATCATCAACGCCCCTTACCTAAGCATGACCCAGCCCTACGCCGCCGGCTCTCTCCTCTCCTCGGTCGACGACATGGCGGTGTGGAACGATGCGGTCTTTTCCGGCAAGCTACTGAAAAAAGAGTGGCTGGACAAGGCCTTCACTCCCTATAAACTGGCCAACGGCGAATCGACCGGATACGGTTACGGCTGGTTCATCTCCAATCTCAGGGGACACCGCTGCATCGAGCACGGGGGCGGCATCAACGGCTTCACGTCCTACGCCATGTCCCTGCCCGATGACCGTGTCTACGTGGCCATTCTGACCAACAGCACCATCGCCGGCCGCGCGCCCGAGCCACGGGCAGTGCGCATCGCCGAGCTGGTCCTGGGGCTGCCCGCCGCCAAACGCCAGCCGGTTGTCTTGACGGCCAACGAACTGGATGCCCTGGTCGGGGTTTACGAAAACCCGGACGACGAGGCACGCTTCATCACCCGCGAAGGGGCGCAGCTTTTTTCCCAGCGCGCCGGCGGCGCCAAATATCCCATTCTGCCCGCGTCCCCGACCGAATTCTTCTTTGCAGACCAGCCGACCGTCATCCGCTTCCAGCAGGGTTCTGACGGCAGGAGCAGCGGGCTGCGCGTCCAGGCCCGCATCGGCCCGGCCGAGGTTTACAAGCGGACCGATAAACCACTGCCGGTCGACCGCAAAGAGATCATCCTCAAGCCCGAACTCCTCGGCCGCTACACAGGCGAATATGAGCTTATGCCCGGTTTTTCGATCGTCATCACCAATGAGGCGGGGCACCTGATGGGCCAGGCCACGGGCCAGCCGAAAATCGAACTTTTCGCCGAATCCGAAACCAACTTCTTTCTCAAGGTGGTCGATGCCCAGATCATGTTCGACCTGGATGCCAACGGCAAGGTCACGGCGCTGACGATGTTCCAGGGCGGCCAGAAGCTGCCCGGGAAAAAGGTGAAATAGCCCGGGAATTATTCTTCATTTCAGCCTGATTTGTTTTTGACAAAATGGTAATGATGTGGCATGGTACCTGCATGGGTAAAAATGAAAATAGCCCCGTTTCCCCATACCGCTGGGTGGTGCTATTACTTTTCATGCTCCCGGCAATCGCAACCCAGATCCAGTGGATCACCTTTGCCCCGATAGCAAAGGATACGGCAACCCTCTTCACGGGCGGAGACACCGCTGCCATCGACCTGCTCGCGATCGTGTTCATGCTGGTGTATATCCCCGTCTCATTTCCGGCGTCATGGTGTATCGACAGGTTCGGGTTAAAGTGGGGCACCGGCATCGGCGTGATCATCCTGGGCCTTTCGGGGTTTTTAAGGATTTTCGCCCCTGATTATACGTGGCTGCTCGTGTTCCAGATCGGATGCGCCATAGGGCAGCCCTTCGTGCTCAATTCATTCACGAAGCTCGCTGCGAACTGGTTTCCAGAAAACGAAGAGGCACTGGCCTCGGGACTGGCTACCATGTCCCTCTTCGTGGGCCTGGCCGCTGCCATGTTCGCAGGCGATTTCATCATCGAACATTTCAAAGTTATTGGCGACACCAAAGGAGGCATATCGTTCCTCCTTTACCTATATGGAATATTTTCCCTGGCCGGCATGATATTATATCTCCTTTTTGTGAAAGATAAACCCAAAACACCGCCAAACCCGATCGCTGCCGAAAAAAAAGTATCCATGGTGATCGGGATACGGTCGCTCTCTAAAAACAAGGATTTTCTCTATCTGACAGGCGCTTTCTTTATCGGTCTCGGTGCGTTCAACGCCATCTCATCAAAAATCGACACCCTATTCAACCGCCGCCTGGACATCAATCCCTCCCTGGCGCCGGGAATCGTCGGCGGGCTGATTATCGTGGGTGGCATATTCGGCGCGGTTATTCTCTCCGCGCTGTCGGACAAGTTCCGTAAAAGACGATTGTTCCTCATGATCACGATGATGGTGGCTGTCCCGCTGACGCTGCTTTTACAGTATCTCCCCAGCATAGTACCGCTCGGATTTGCCGGTTTCAGCTTCGGATTTTTCCTTGTCTCAGCCCTGCCGATAGGGCTGACCTACGCGGTGGAAAAGACTCACCCGGTGCCCGAAGCGACGTCAAACGGCATTCTGATGCTGAGCGGCCAGGTCAGCGGAATTCTCATGGCGCTTTTTTTTAACATGACGGTCATCGCCGTTCTCTTTTGCGTGGGATTGATTTTGACGCTGCTCATGAAAGAAATTACCGCGCGGAAGGCGCCTGGCTGAATTTGCCCACGGCCCGGTTTTGCGCTACAATTGCTTTTTACCGAGGTGAGGCCATGGGCTGGACGACCATCAAGCAAATTTTCTCGGACCACGAACGGTTGCTGAACCAGGAGCTGGAGGTTCGCGGCTGGATCCGCACCCAGCGCGAGTCGAAAAATTTCGCTTTCATCGAGCTGAACGACGGTTCCTGTTTCAAAAACCTGCAGATCGTTTACGGCGACACGCTTGCCAATTTCGCCGCGGCGGTCAAATACCCGCTGGGATCCTCGTTGAAGATCACCGGCCAGCTGGTGCCGTCGCCCGCCGCCGGCCAGCCTTTCGAATTGAAAGCCGAAAAGATAGAAGTCATCGGTCTCTCCACGCTCGATTACCCGCTGCAGAAAAAGCGCCACTCCTTCGAGTTCCTGCGCACCATCCCCCATCTGCGCCCGCGCACCAACACCTTCATGGCCGTATTCCGCGTCAGGAGCCTGCTGGCCCACGCCATTCACTGTTTCCTGCAGGAGCTCGGCTTCGTCTACGTACACACGCCGATCATCACCGGCAGCGACTGCGAAGGGGCCGGCCAGATGTTCCGCGTCACCACCCTGGACCTGGAAAACCCGCCGCACCTGGAAGGCAACGGCATAGACTACAGCCAGGATTTCTTCGGCCGGGAGACCAACCTGACCGTCAGCGGCCAATTGAATGTCGAGGGCTTTTGCCTGGCCTTCAACAAGGTTTATACATTCGGCCCCACCTTCCGCGCCGAAAATTCCAACACCCAACGCCATGCCTCCGAATTCTGGATGATCGAACCCGAGATCGCTTTCGCCGACCTGGCCGACAACATGCAGCTGGCCGAAGACATGCTGAAATTCGTCATCCGCTTCGTGCTGGAAAGGGCCCCGCAGGAAATGGAATTTTTCAACCGCTTCATCGACACTTCCTTGCTGCAGCGGCTGCAGCATGTCCTGGAGGCGAAGTTCGAGCATGTCACCTACACCCGGGCCATGGAATTGCTGCAAAAAGCGGATACCGCCTTCAACTTCCCGCCGCAGTGGGGCTGCGACCTGCAGACCGAGCACGAGCGCTACCTGAGCGAGAAAGTGTTCCAGAAGCCGGTTTTCGTAACCGACTACCCGAAGGAGATCAAGGCTTTCTACATGCGCGTCAATGATGACGGCCGCACCGTGGCCGCCATGGACCTGCTGGTCCCCGACGTGGGTGAGATCATCGGCGGCAGCCAGCGCGAGGAACGGCATGACGTGCTCAAGCGGCGGATCGCGGAGATGGGGTTGAAGGAAGCGGATTACGAGTGGTACCTGAACTTGCGCAAATTCGGCGGCGCCCCCCACGCCGGCTTCGGCCTGGGCTTTGAACGGGCGGTCATGTACCTGACCGGCATGCAAAATATCCGCGACGTCATTCCCTACCCGCGCACGCCCAAGAGCGCGGAATTTTAGATAAACAAGGAGAAAAAATGAAAAAGATCATTTTGTTGCTGGTTTGTTTTACCCTGTTTAATTTTGCCGGGCTGACCGCGGCAAGCGATGCGCAAAACAAGGCGAAATACGAAAAAAAATACCGGGACCCGCTGCTGGAATCCATGAGAGTGACGCGCGAAAAAGAGCAGGCGGCCCTGGACGAAGAAACAGCCAAGATCAGGAAAAGACAGGCGGAGGAAAAAGCGAAGAACAAGGCCCTGGAAAAGGACCTGCAGTCCGACATGGCCGGGGTATACCCGCCCGCGTCCCCCGCCGCCTGCAAGCCGGTCTTCCACTTTCCGCCCGTGGCCCAATACAACACCAACACCTGCTGGAGCTTCTCCACGACTTCGTATTACGAGTCGGAGATTTTCCGCCTGAGCGGCAAGAAGATCAAGCTCTCCGAGATATGGACCGTGTATTTCGAATACCTGGAAAAGGTGCGGCGCTTCGTCCGCGAACGCGGCGACTCCCTGGTGGCCGAAGGCGGCGAGGGCAACGCCCTGAACCGCATATGGAAAACCTACGGCATCGTGCCCGAGGAAGCCTATCCCGGCTTTTGCAACTCCAGGGAGAAACTTGACCACGAAGGCCTGATCGAAGAGATCACCCATTACCTTGATTTCGTCAAAAGCAACAATCTCTGGGATGAAGGGGATGTCTTGAATCATGTGACCGTGATCCTGAACAAGACCCTGGGAGTCCCGCCGCAAAAGTTCGTCTACAACGGCAAGGAAATGACGCCGCAGGAATTCCTGAAAAATGAAACCCCGCTGAACATGGACGACTACGTGGACGTGATGTCGACCAGCTATTATCCCTTTTACACCTTCCAGGAATTCGCGGTGCCGGACAACTGGTGGCACAGCAAGGATTACCTCAACCTGCCGCTTGCTGAATGGTACGGCCTGATCCTCAAGGCAATCAAGGCCGGTTACAGCGTGGGCATTGGCGGCGACGTCTCCGAGCCGGGCAAGCTTGGCTTCCACAACGTCTGCTTTATCCCCAGCTTCGACATCCCGGCCCAATTCATCAACCAGGACGCGCGCGAGTACCGCATCGCCAACGAGACCACGGCCGACGATCATGGCATCCACCTGGTGGGCTACAGCCGCATCAAGGGCCACGACTGGTTCCTGATCAAGGATTCCGGCCGCTCGGCCCGCTGGGGCAAGCACGAGGGCTACTACTTTTTTCGCGGCGACTACATCAAGCTCAAGATGCTGACCTTCACCGTACACAAGGACATCGTCAAAAACATACTGGCCAAGATAAAATAGACCGGTCGATTTTTTGCCGCGGAGGTGCGCCATGGGCAAAGTTATCGCCGAAGTCACGGTGGTGCCGCTGGGGACCGCGTCGGCTTCGTTGAGTTCATTCGTGGCTGAAGCGGAAAAGGTCCTGAAAAAATTCCCGGCCCTCAAGTCCTTGCTGACCCCGATGTCGACCATCCTGGAAGGAGAGATGACCGACGTGCTGGCTGCGGTGCGCGCCATGCACGAAGCGCCTTTCCGCATGGGCGCCCTGCGCGTGTCGACCACTCTTCGTATCGACGACCGCCGCGACCAGGAGATCACCATGGCCGGAAAAGTGGCGTCGGTGAAAAGCAAGTTGTAAGTTTCCTCCTGGCGGCTTCAGCCGTTGCCGTAGACCTTGATGCGGCCGTACATGGACAGCACGACACGGTAGATTCTTTTTTGCTTCTCCAGAGTGATGGTGCACAGGGGCGAAACAAAGCCCAGCGGCGAGAATACCGGGCGGCTGTTGGCGCGGACCGACAACTTTTCACTTAAGTCGAAACTTCGGGTCACCTGCCAGCCATGGCCGTTGTCCACGCAGAGCAGCATGCGCCCGGCAACGACCTCCACCCGGACCGGCTGGTTGTCCTGGATAGCCAGGTAGCGGGCCGTGCTCAACCCCGAAGTAAGTGTGCGCAGGGCGGTATGTATCTCCATCCTGACAAAAAATGACTGTAGGCCCGGGACCAGCATCACGACCAGGAACGAGAACAAACCGACCGTGACCAGCAATTCAAAAACCGTCAGCCCTTTCTTATTCATCGGCTCCCTCCTGGATGAAATGAACGCGGAAATTTTTCAGGAATTTGAAATTGGGCAGGATCACATACTTGCTGAAAGCGAACTGGCCGCTAAAAGCGTCTACCTGCAGCCGCCCCGCATTTTGGATGTCGCCGGCATAGAGGCCGCCAGTGATCTCTACCGATCCCGCTCCGTTGACCAGTGAACCGGCGGCCAGCACTTGGGCCTGGATTGTTTTTTCTCCCGGCATGTCGAAGACGATAGAGGCATTGACCGCCTGGTCAGTGAAAAACTCGCGACCGCAGGTCATAAGCAGCAGGCCGGGGAATTTTTCCTTCTGCAGGTCCAAGTTCTCGCAAACCAGCCCCGAACGGACGATCATTTGGCCGCAAGCCAGAAGCTGCAGCCGGGAGGCGGAAAGGAAAGCCGCAGCGCCCGCCTGTTCGATATCCCAGACATTGCCGTGGATGATGATCTTTTCAGCGAATGCCTGGCCAGCCACGGGTTCCGACCCGCTCCAGACCAGCGACCCCAGGCCCGGCTGGTAGCGGAGTTCGGACTGCAGGTTGTTCTGCAGGAAAGTGACGGTTTGCCAGCCGCCGCTGGCACTGAACTCCAGTTTCTGCAGGTCGCCTTCAACAAAAACCGCCGCGACCGTCCCCTCAGCCTGCACCAGGTAGATCCCGGGCGGGACCGGGGCGTCGGCTGGTTCGAGGTTGAACTTTTCCCTGATCCGCCGCCAGTCCGGAACAGAGGAGCGCAAACGCAGGGTCTCGGCCAGCAAACGCCCGGTTTCGGCAGCGACAGCCAGTTTGCCGACCAGCGGCAGTTGCGCGCCCGGGTACTCCACGCCGCGGCCGGCCAGGTAGGCGGCCGGATTTTCTTCGATTTCCTTGTTGACCACCAGGGCGAATTCATCGGCCGGGATATTTCCCGTCAACAGGTCCACCCCGGCTTGTCCGGCCGCCTGCAGCCGGCTGCCATCTTTCCTCGCCTCGATGCGGTTGAGAATGCGGATCAGGCAAAAATCCTCCCCGCTGCGCAGGGTGTAGCTGCTGAAATGATTCTGGCTCAGGCAGCCGCCATTGGTCTGGTCGGGAAAAGTCGTGGGGTTGAAAAAATCGTTTTCCGGCGCATGGAAAGCATTCATATCCGCTGCCGCCAACTTCTCCCGGTACAGATGAAGATCCAGCAGCAGCGCCTGCTCCAGGACGGCCGCGGCCTGCCATTTGTTCTTGCGGGCAGCGACGATCTTGACGTGGAGATCCGAATGGGTCAGCAGGGCCAGGCCGGAGATGGACAACAGCAGGATGAACAACAGCGAAACCACGATATTGCCGCGGCATGACATGGCTACACCAGGTTGAGCAGGAAGATATAGCCACGGATCTGCTCTTTCTTATTGACCTCGATGCGGTAGAGGACCGAATTGGCGTCCGGGAAAAAAGTCACGTAAAAATCGCTGACCTCTTCCAGCAGGGGCTGGAAATTTCCCTTGTCAGCCTTTCTTTTCAGAACACGCTGGGCCGGGTAATACTTGTATTCGACTTTTTTCATGACCACCACCGGGCTGTTGCGCAAGAAATCGTTTTGCAGCGCGTTCTTCAAAACCAGGGCGCCGCCCAGGCACTCCCTGATCTCATTGAATTCCCAAACTCCCAGGGCGAGGTTGTATATCAAAACGACTTTGTCCTTTTTAAAAAAATCATTCTGGGCGACCTTCAGGGTCTGCTGGCCGCGCGCAGCGTTTTCCAGCAGCAATTCATCGGCCAGGCCGTACTCGCAGGTGAACGAGCCGGCCGCATTGACCAAGCAGGAAATATTACAAATTTGCCGTGCTTCCTGCAGGCGCATGCCGCATTTGTTCAGGTCGGACTTGATGGTGTCCACGGTGTGAAATATCGCTTCCAGCCGTTCCTGGTTGACGGTGATCTTCTTGGCCACTTTTCCCGATTCCGCGGAATGCGCGATAATTACCGTTAAGATACCCAATCCCAAAGACAGGGCGACCAGCATCTCGAGGAGCCCGAATCCTTTAATCATGTTGTACCTCCTGAATGAATTTCGATTTGTAAAAAACCAGCGGCAGGGAATAATTCGGAGCCGCGGCCAACAGGTCGATTCGTTTCAGAAAAACTCCGACCGCTGCCACCCGCCAGCTGACCAGGAATTCCCGACTCACCTGCCGGTGCTCTCCTTCGGCAAGTTCAGGCGCGGCGAGAGATAAGGAAGACAGATAATTTTTATAATAGTCCAGCTTTTCGATCAGGCGGAACCGCAGCAGCGAGTTCCGCGATTGCGCCAGGACAAAAACCGTAACGCGGGCGCTGAACAGGACCGCCAACAGCACCAGGAACAACGAGACCAGCGTTTCGATCAAGGTAAAGCCTTTTTTCATTTTTTCCTCCTGAAAACGGTAATTCAAGTTCCTTGCCAAATCGGGGACATTATCTCGAACGGCACTGCCACAGGGTTTTCAAGCTTAGGTCCGGCCGCTGCCTGCTTTTGATTGTTTACATCAGGCTTTTGTTTCGTAAATATTTGTTTACCTTGCCGCGATATGGAAAAAACAGCCGGTTGCTCGAATATCAATAGATATCGGTGCTCTGCGGCATTTGCAATCCGGCCGCCGGCATTTGGCAGCGAACTTGATTGACCAGGAGCAGGAGGTCAACATGACAAAAACAAAAAAACTTCTCACCCTGCTGGTCATCCTGGCCATGGCCGCAGTTTCCACCATTTCACTGGGCGCGGCCGAAAAACAGGCGGCCGCGGGCAATGACAAGCTCATCAACATCAACACCGCCGACGCCGTTCAGCTGGACAAGCTGCCGCAGGTCGGCCCCAAGATGGCGCAGCGCATCCTGGACTTCAGGAAAAGCAACGGCAATTTCAAGCGCACCCAGGACCTGATGAAGGTCAAGGGCATCGGCGAAAAGATCTTCGCCAAGCTGCAGCCGCTGATCACCATCTAAAAAAAGACGGGGGGAAGCCGCCCCGGCTTCCCCACCGTCAGCCAGGAGGAAAAAATGGAAGAAAAGATGGAAGAAAAGATTAAAGACCTGAACCTGCTGCTGATGCTCTTAACCGGCTGGGAAGAGGATTCGCGCAAGAATCCGGGCGAGAAGATCTTTCGGGCCTGGAAAGGCTATCTCTTCGAAACCCTGAACAAGCTCGCCGACGAAAAGCTGATCATCCAGTTCCAGAACACCAAGTCGGTGACCCTGACCGATGCCGGCAAGCAGAAGGCCGAACAGCTAAAGAAACTGTATCTGCACTGATTCCCTCCCCTTTGTCCCATTTTCCCTGGAGGCGCGGTCCGCCGCGCCTCCTTTTTAATCGGTCAATTAAAGTGCGGAATACAATTCTTTAAGGTCGCAATTTGCGACCTTAAAACGCTCTACTGCGATATTTTTTTACTCTGGTGAAAGAGGTATCAAATGAATCAATATTCAAATGATCTTGTGTTTTCAAAAAACACTCAATTCAGAATTCTTGATATCCGAGGAAAAAGCATCATACTTGATTCTGATCTTGCGGAATTGTATGGTGTCGGGATTTGCCCTTGATCCTTTAATGAATATGTCAAAAATAAAATTCCCCAAACCTAAAATGACGCATGATAGGATCAAACTTTATGCCCAATTAGAGTGTACTTCAACTTTTCAGCAGAAAACCCCCTACTTCAAAGACAACCCTTTTGAAACCCTGAACAATCTCGCCGACGAAAAGCCGATCAGCCAGTTCCAGAACACCAAGTCGGTGACCCTGACCGATGCCGGCAGGCAGAAGGCCGAACAGCGGAAGAAACAGAAGCTGGACTGCTTACCTCCCCATAAGAGCTTTATGACAGCAGTGAATTAGTTTAAAAAGAGCAGGACAACACCCAGCAAGGCGATCAGCGTTCCGACAACCGCCCGGAAAGTGATTTTTTCCTTGAAGAGGAAATAGGACACCGGCAGCAAAATCACGGGGCTGAGGGACATCAACGTGGAGGCCACGCCGATGTGGGCGTGGGCGATGGCCTCCAGGGAAAGGATGACCCCGAGGACCGGCCCGGTCAACGCCCCGGCGCTGATCTCCAGCAATGCTTTTTTATCTTTCATCTTGGCCAAGTGGGCATGGATCTTTCCCTGGAAGAGGCTTAAGAGTACCAGGGCCAGGGCGGCGACGGTGACGCGGACAAGGGTAGCGGAAATGGCGGAATAGCCGCCCGCCAATCCCAGCCTAGAAAACAGCAGCCCCACCGCCTGGCCCACGGCTCCGCCCGCGGCCAACAGTATTCCCAGGCGGTATTTCCGCGGCTGTATGGAAGCGGCCGCGGCGACCGGAGCTGTCTTTTCCGCTACCACCCAGGCCACGCCCCCGATGGTCACCAGGATGCTGAAAATTTCCGGGAGCCGCAGCGTCTCTCCCAGCCACACCCAGGCCAGCAAGGTGCTGAAGACCGGCACGAGCAGCGCCAGCAGCATGGCCAGCCTGGGACCGATCAACAGGAAGGACTCGAACAGCATGGTGTCGCCAATAACGAAACCGATCAAGCCCGAAACCCCCAGGTAGAGAAAACGGCGCGGCTCGATGGCAAAAGGGAACGGGGTGGCGAACAGCAGCCAGTGAATCAGGAACAGGGCGGGAACCGCGATCCACAAGCGCATGATATTGACAGTGACTGCCCCCACCCGTTTCCCGGCCCTGGTAAACACCACCGAGTTGAACGACCAGCAGACTGCCGTGAGCAACGCCGCGATCTCGCCATAGAAATTCATCATTTTTTTCCACCCGGGATAAAAGAGTTATAAGGCTGAATTATAGCAAGATTCAAAGCATAAGATAAGCGGGCCGGAAAAAATCTTACGCCCGGCGCTTTGTCGCGCTTCACCCGAACCATGTTGTTTTCCAAGCAGATCAAAGGGCCGTAAAATTAAAGAAGCTAGAGATCTAAAAATTTGTGCCCTTTATCGTGTTATCCGAAAAAATCTTTTTCCCTGCAAAGAAAGTTAAGATCACTTTTGCCCCGCTGATCTTATCCGCAGACATGAAGAACAGGTTTTTATCCAGCACGATCAGGTCGGCCATCTTGCCAACCTCGATCGAGCCTGTCGTATTTTCAAGAAAATTCGCGTACGCGCCATTGATCGTAAAACTGGCGATCATCTGGTCCAGCGTCGCCCTCTCCTCAGGCCAGAGGATCTCCTTTGGGTCGCTAACCCCCAGGACACTGCGCGTAATGCCGATCTGGATCGCGTGCAAGGGGTCGCAGGGAATGGTGACCGCATAATCGCTTGACGATGCCACGACAACGCCGGCTTTGAAAAAACTTTCCATCGGGTACTCCTCATCGGCGCGCTTTTGCCCGAGATACGGGACCTGCAGGTTATAATAATAATCATCTTTCATGAACCAATAGGGCTGGGGGACAGCCATGACGCCAAGTTCCTTGAAGCGCAGGATATCCTGCGGATCGACCAGTTGAATATGGGTTATTAGATTTCTTGAATCGCGCTTGCCGTTTTTCTTTGCCGCAAATGCGAAGGCATCCAGGGTCATCGCGGTTGCGGCATCGCCGATCGAGTGCACATGGATCTGGAATTTGTTCTTGTTCAGCGCGGCGCACATTTCGTTCAGTTTATCCGTGTCCCAGCGGGGCTCGCCGCGGAAATTCGGCAGATGTTTGTACGGTTCCTTCAGGTAAGCCGTGCTTCCTTCCACCACGCCGTCAATGTAAACCTTTGCCCCGTTGGCTTGAAAAAGCGGCCCGCTGTTTTTAGCTCTTTCCGCGATCAGCCGGTCTACCTGATCGAGACCCTTTTTGGGATCCACGAAAAGTGAAGCGCGGAACCTCATGACCAGGCGATCTTCCTTTTCCAGGTTTTTGTAGGCGTTGAAGTCATTACCGTTCACGTCGACCGTGGCGTCATGGGCGGTGGTGATGCCGAAGGCGGCCGCCATCTTCTGATACGCTTCCACGGCCTGCATAAGCTGCTCAACCGTATAGTCGGGGAACAGGTCCGAGACCAAGTTGGCGGCACCCTCCCGAAGCGTGCCGGTCGGTTCGCCAGTTTCAGGATCACGTTCGATCACCCCGCTGCGCGGATCTTTCGTATCTTTTGTAATGCCGGCCAGCTTGAGAGTCAGAGAATTCACCCAGGTGGCATGCCCTCCTTCATCGTCGAGCGCCACAGGGATATCCGGGATGATCTCATCGATGATCCTTTTGTCGGGGCCGGTCTTGCCGAACAGGGTGTTCTTCCAGCCCCGGCCCTTGATGAATTTCGCATCCGGGTGTTTGGCGGCAAAATCCCAAATCGCCTTTTTGTACTCTTCGATCGAGTTCAAGCCGGTGAACATGATGTCGAAAAGCTCGTGGGCGGCCCCATAGGCCGGATGGCAGTGGCTGTCGATAAAACCGGGCAGGATCATTCGCCCGCCAAGGTCGATCATCTCGGTTCCTTTGCCAATGTATCGCCCGGCTTCGCCATTACTGCCGATATAAATAATCTTTCCATTCTTGACGGCTAACGCTTCGGCCACGGTCCGCTGGCCATCGACCGTGTAAATGAAACCGTTCTTTAAAACAAGGTTGGCAGCGGCGGGATCGTTTTGCCGGCCAAAAAAATTGAAATCGACCAATGCAAATATTATTAATACAAGTAAAAGAAGCCTTGAAAATTTTCTGTTCATAAAACGCCTCCATTAAAACAGGAAAATCAAAGTGTCACCCGCTTGCATTATGAGGAAAACAAGTTGTAAGGTCAATGGCCGTTCAGGCGGATTTTTCAGATGAGGCAACTGGCAGCAGGCAATGGCCATCCGAACTGGATGTTCCCGGCTGAAGGTATGAGGGCTAATCGATGACGACGGCGACTGCTCCGCTGAGTTTGGGGTTCTTCTTGTCCCAAACTTTAAACGTCACTTTATCACCCTTCTTGAATCCGGGATTCTTGAAATAGGCCTTGGTCCTGAATCCCGTGAAGCCGTACATGGACCCTTCGTCGACCGCCAGCGAAGTCCTGCGCAGGGTGAGGGCGGGGAAAAAATCCATCCCTTCAGCGAAATTGTAGAACCTGATCCAAGAAGAGATGATGCCCTCCTTGCCCAAGTGTCTATAGAAGTCGATATCGTGGATCTCGCCCTTGTATTTCTCCCTGAGCTCCTTGAGCGACGGCATCTTGTACTCAGTGCCCTGGTAGACCATGACAACCGTATCGCGGTTGACGACGATGTCCTGGCGCTGGCTCTTGGCCGCCATATACATGACGAACATGACATAAGGGCTGTTGATCTGGAAGTCAACCAGCGAGGCGTCTACGGCCACCAGGATCTCGCCGTGTTCATTGGCAAAGGCCCCCATGCCCAGGTTTTCCGTCTGACCATAGGCGGCTGCGCACAGCAGAAAAAGCAGGCAAACAGACTTTAAGATTTTCATACTCCCCTCCTTTCCAAATTCTCAGGAAAATCGTGTTTTCCCATGATTGGATTTTAAGGAACTTTTGTTGAAATTGCAATACGTATCAGAGTCAAGTCTATATTATAAAGCTATATCCCGAAAATGCTCCATAAGCAGCTATCTTGATCTCAATATTCAGACCTGACACCGAGGGCTTTCTGGATTTTGACTCCCTTATACTCCGGGCGGTATCTTGGCCCGCATCAGTTCCCTGTGATTGATGGTTCTGCCGTCGACCACGAAGGTGCCGTCGCCATTGGCATGGAATGTCCGCCGCTCCTTTCGCTCCTTGTCGATCCAGGCCTGCACGGCTTCCAGGACGAAGATGTCGTGCTTTTTAATATGATCGACCACGCGGCATTCGATATTGGCCAGGCACTCAGCGATCAGGGGAGCTTTGACCGACCTTGCTTTGACAGGCGTCAAGGCGAACTTCTTGAACTTATCGGTATCGGAGCCGGAACAAGCTCCGATCCTAACGACAGTAGCGGAAAGATCGATGGTCGGAATGGCGATCACGCATTCTTTCTTTTGCACCAGGGCATGGAAGGAATAGTTCCACGAACCGGTGACCAGGGCGATCCGCGGCGTGAAGTCCATGACCATGTGCCAGGAAATGGTCATGATGTTCTTCTTCCTGCCGCAAGCCGTCGTCACCAGGATGACCGGACCCGGTTCTATCAATTGAAACGCTTTATACAGTGGGAGTCCAATCATTTCGACCGCCTTTCTCCTCTCCTGATTAAAAGAGACATCCTAATGGAAAAGCATACTCTCGAAAACATCATTATTCAAGAAAGCTCGGAGACGGTGCCTGACCTTGTGACTTTAATTTTCAAGTCAAGAATCGTCGCTATTTTTCAGGCGATGCATCACTTTTTCCCAGGAGCGGGTGATCACGAAGCTTTCCTCGAGGTTGTGGATCATGCGCGCGAATTTTTTCATGGGCGCGGCAAAGGTCAACTCATCGGCCTTGACGCAGGGGCGGGCCGACACGTCGAACATCCCCAGCACGCACCTGGGGTTCTCCCGCTGGTTCTCCAGGAACGGGTACTGGATGATGGTGCCGCAACCAGCGGAAAAAGGAGCGATCACCCCATAGGGTTCGGCTTCTTCATAGTTGGCCAGGGTGAACAGGCCGGAAAGGATATCGGGCCTGGCGAAAAAAATGGCCGCTTCGGGACGATCGGTTTCAAGCAACTTGTCCCAGCGCTTCAGGACCAGGTATCTTGCCGGCGCTTGCCAGTCCGGCCACTCAGCCATGATCTGCTTCACGATCTCAGGCGTCTTCTTGTAGCGCTCCCCCTCCATCTTCCCGGGGATGCCGTAAGAGAGGAAATACTCGAAATTGGGCCGCTGCGGAACCTGGAAGCCGCAGAAGCGCTTGCCGCAGCCCAGCGCCGGCTCGTCCACGCACAGCGAACCCCCTTTCCTTACCACGGCCAAGTCGGCCACGAAGCAGTGCCAGCCCTTGGACGGCGGGGAGGCCTTCACATCAGCCGGCGGCTCGTCGGCATAATAAAA